>Ga0307513_10002351_pt1 | contig 26312 bp, 21 predicted proteins | sample 15_EM_MG_FD_202174 | JGI IMG/M metagenome (GOLD analysis project Ga0307513, IMG submission 202174) | Populus trichocarpa ectomycorrhiza microbial communities from riparian zone in the Pacific Northwest, United States - 15_EM | ecosystem: Host-associated > Plants > Roots > Unclassified | place...
CCTTCTCGCGTAGGAGTGCTCAAGGACTCACCGCACTGAGATGGGTGAGTCTTGTTGTGGTGAGATGACGGTGGTTCTAATCCCACCTCCCTAGATATCGTTCTTTGGAGCTGCTATGGTGCGCCCCTATCTTGTTAATTATGAGCATAACTTAATGCCGCACAGGCCGTATTCCCGGCATTCTTTACTCTCTACGTAAGCAAAGAGCGTCGATCCTCCGTCCAAGCGATGCAACTCTCCAATGGCGTCTCCAATCCTGCTGGAATGTGGCTCGGGCACCTCCTATTTGACGGTATCCCAGGTGTCATCATCGCGACTGTGGTTACTGCAGTATTTGCTGCGACGCGGCCTGATCAGTTCAGATTCTTAGTGCTCCTGGTATGCAACTTTCTCGAAAGCAGCTCGTCCTTTGAATTAACGTAGAGTTTCAGTGGTTCGTGATGGTACTCTATGGATACACATCGACTCTTTTCGCCTATTGCATCTCTCGCATCTCCTCATCTGGGCTGGCGGCGTTCTCGATTTGTGCAGGCTATCAAGTCATCATGTTTATAGTACGTACCGGCGCCCTCTCTATGATTTGTTTGGCTCTTAACATGTCCTTCAGCTCTACCTCTCCGCGTATCTTTTGACTCTGACTTATGCAAAGCCATCCAAGACTGCTCACGTTCTCATGATCGTCCGTACGTGGATAGGGGTTTATATTAATTCATACTGATAGTGCCTTCATAAGACTATACGATGTCATTGCTGGCACCTGTGAACCCGCTGGTATGAACCCTTCCGTCCTTTTACAATTATCCACCGCTGACGGGTCATTGCCAGCTACGCGCGACCTTCGTTTCGGTCAACCTTTTTGGTTTGGCTTGCGACGGCGAACAATTCACTACCTCCGCAGGTGGGATTGACCGCTTCGGCAGCCCAATTCTCTACCTCATCCTTTACGGTCTTATTCTCTTCCTCATTTTAATTTGGGCCGACACTGGTGCACCTTTGCGCCTCCCGTTTTTCCTTCGTCGTCATCGAGAGGACACCACCACCACCACTGGCGCAGGAACCCAGATACCCGAGGACGTACAAGCAGAAACCAGGGCCGTGGAATCAGACCCGTCGCGTTCTCATGACCCACTTAGGGTGGTCCATGTTAGTAAACGGTACGGGTCCAATCAAGCGGTCGAGGATGTGAGCTTTGGGGTTGGGAAAGATACAATTTTCGCTATGCTCGGGCCAAATGGCGCGGGCAAGACTACGGCATTTAACATCATCCGCGGGCAGCTCACTGCTAACAATGGTGACGTCTTCCTTAACGGGATGTCAATCACGACGCAGTCTTCTCGCGCTCGTGTGTCACTAGGCGTGTGCCCCCAGTTCACGGCGATTGATTCACAGCTGAGCGTCAGGGAACATTTGGTCGTATACGGTCGACTGAAAGGATTAAGAGGAGAAGAACTAAAGAAGGATGTTACGACGCTTATGAAGGCTACAGAGTTATGGAGATACAGGGATAGGTTGGCGAGTAAGCTGAGTGGAGGCAATCAGAGGAAGTTGGCACTGGCTATCGCTATGATTGGTGTGTGATTTCGTAGTTCGGTCGGAGGCTGTTGCTAAAGTGTCGATCCAGGCAATCCTGGCGTACTTCTTATCGACGAATTCTCAACAGGAATAGCACCAGATACGTGTGTGCCCTTCCCCAATGGCGCTTGCCCAGTTTAAGCTAACCTGTATTTTTCTTTGTACAGAAAACGCAATATGTGGCGCACCCTCCGCCGTATCGTTCCGGGCAAAGCCGTCGTCATAACCACCCACTCCATGGAAGAAGCCACCGCTCTGTCTACAAAGGTTGGAATCATCGCCCGGCGACTTCTCGCAGTGGGGACGACCCAGACTTTGGCGGCGCGGTACCCTTTTTACGAGGTCCATTTCTCTGCGCGCACTCGAGAGGAGCTTCAGAAGGCCCAGGATGTCATGAAAGAAGTGCCGGGTGCCAAGATGGCGGATGATGTGGCTACGCGATTTGAGGTTCCTCTTACGACTACGGGTCCTGACGAAGGAACGTCAGAAGTGAAGCCCTTGACTTTGGCAGAGCTCTTTGCTCTACTCAGCGCGCAGGACGCCTTTACAGAGTTTAGCGTTGATCGTGTGGGGCTGGAGAGTATCTTCCTTAAAGTTATACGAGAGAACCAAGTAAAGGAGGAGGGCGAAAGTCAGGTGAAACAGAGGGCTTGGTGGAGACTGGTTTAGACGGACGTTTGTTGGTGATAGACAGATATTCTTCTCTCATTGCATATCGATCTCTGATTGTACAGTGCCTACGCAGAAGTCTGAAGTAGACGAAATATATCCTAGATATGTACTTCTCGGGGGCATGAGGTTTACGCGAAGCTAGCCAAATTTATATGTGAATTCGAACATGGGGATTTAGTGCCATAGCAGTGTTCACACCTTCCCCACGAGCAACTCTTCTATTTAATGGTAAAGTAGATTCAGGCCAGCACTACCTGTGCAGGCCCCTCTACGTTGAGTGGAAAGGGAATCCGCGCGCTCGATGCATCGAGGATGAGTGTGACTTGGATAGTAATTTAGAAGGGACTGCTCCTCACCCCACCACAGACGTACTAGCTGATCCCAGTAAGCTAGAATTCGAACCGGGTTCTTGGGCAAGGTAGCAGGGTCCCTCGTGGCCGACCTCGAATCACACGGTCTTTCCACAAGAATTTTGTTCGGGTGAGGTGTACTCATCAAGGGCCTTCTTAGCACTGTGGTCGCCTTGACTCATAAGAATATCAAAGGGGATGCAGCTTTCTCAATATTTGTAGGATAGTGGTCACTGCCACAGGGTGTTGAAACCTTTGCTATTCACTACGAGATATAGCAGCAACCTTCGAAAGCGAGACGCTATATCCGGTTTAGACATCTAAAATGGTAGGGTCGCGCTCTGTTTTGTACGTGGGGCCAATCTGCATTGATATGTGGATATTAGCCCGAGGACTTTTATCAAGAGAAAAGACTAAGACGAAGCGCACCTGACCAAGATTCATCTTGCCCATCCGCTGCGCAACAACAATCGCGTCCTGGAAGGTTTTCCCAGCCACTAGGGCGCCAATAAGCCCACCAGCGAACGCGTCTCCCGCGCCGTTCGTATCGACAATCTCCTCCGGTACGACTTTCACGACTGGGTACTTCTGTAGTGCGCTATTGCCAGCTTCGACCACGAGGGTAGGGTCAGAACCTTGGGTGATGACCAACGTGACGGGCTTAGAGGTTGCAGAAGCAGCCAGAGTTGGGAGCGAAGTCTCGAGATCCTTGAAGGGGGACGACGAGGGAAGGAAGGCTTTGCCGAATGCCGTTCCTTCCTCTTCGTTGCCTACTATGATCGAGACGTATGGCAGGACAGTCGCAATTTGGTCCTTGAAGAACATGGACAGGAAGGCTGCGGAAAGATTGAGGACTACCGTCTATGCGTACACCATCAGTGAGTTATATGAGAGGTGAGAATGTGAAAAGGAGAGGGACTGGGATGAAAGGGATGTACCTTCCCTGCCTCGCTCGCCTTCTTCGCGACATATGTAGCAGACTCGACACCATGCGTAAGGAAAAACCCCTCGATGTAGATGTGTGTGGCACTCTCGAGGATAGAGTCGACTTCAGGTGCCTTGAGGTGGTCTAGGTGAAAGGCTTCGGCGGATTGGAGGTCAGTGAGTAGACACCTATAGATAGAACGGTCATGGCAGGACAGCTGGTGTGGACCAAAAGTACATACCTCACTGGTTCGCCCTTGGCGGATTTCGTGAGTAGAACTGCACAAGAACCGGTCTTTCCATCGGTGTTGACCATGTACACGCTCTTCACGCCTGCCTTTTCGTTCTCTGCCTTCAGCTTTGCAGCAGAGTCATCACCTCCAACACATCCACAGTACGCAGTCACGTCGGGGCCGAGGACGTACTGTCGGTCGGAATCGGAATCGGAATCGGAAGCGATCAGCCCGGCGAGCGATTGCAGTCACAGAACGAATATGAAGCTCACAGCTGCACCGCGGATAGCATTCTGTGCTGACCCGCCAGCGACGTAGGTGACTCTCTCACCCAACGCCTTCAGCCCATCGTAAATGTCATTGATATCCTCGCCTGCGTCCAGTGCCTGAGCCTCGGCAGCAGAGAGTTTTTCTTTCCTGTTTTCATAATCTGCCTTGAGGGCATGGACGAGGTAGGCGCCGTTTTGTTCGAGGTTGTACTTCGACTGGTATTTCTTGAACCAGGCCTCACCGACTGCTGGCTCGTTCCATGGTGTCTGGATATCGAGGAGAGGGTTTCCAAGGCCAAGGAGCTTGATCGAAGACATCTGGAACGAGATCTCGGTGATCGAAGGAGACGAGGTAGAAAGGTTTGATCCAGCCTCCCATCCAATCTGGACCAAACATCACGTGACTTCAGCAAACCGTCTCTATATACGGCGCTTGTTTTGGGCGCCACTTGTTGTTGCTGCCGGTTCAAAGTATTATCGTCCTTTCTGGTACTCGGGAAAGCTCGGGATGGGTGATCAGATACGTGAGACCGACAAGGGTGGATGCCGGCTTCTGCGGGCTATGACATCGTGTGACACCGCTGGGTGCTGTCTCAAGAGCATTGTTACTCCCTACAGTGGAGAAGGTCATTGCCCTCGATAACGAGGTGTCTCATTCATACAGCAGTCCGTCTCCGTTCGGTCACTTCTCTTGCTCTTTGGTGGCCACTCACCCTTCTAGCTCTCCGAGAAAGAAGTTTTATTTCCCAGGCATCGGGTCGTGACGACGGAAGGGTCAATCTCCACTCGAGTAGTGCAGAGCTGCATCAGTTATTCTCTCGATCCTGTTCGTCTGATTCGCCAGGCCCAGAGACGGTTCTGCTACAGATATGTCTCGATACGGGTATATTAGAGAAGAAACATGCCTTTGTTGGAACATCGATGCGTTGCACACTTGAGACATGACAGTGAAATAGAGAGGCGGGCTATCTACCTTCATTGCCTCTCTCTCGCTTCTCTTCTAACACTTGGCGCTTATGTCCAAGGTTTGCATGTCACGAATGACCACGGGAGCGACCGTTCAACGGTATTCCTTGTGTAAAGATCGGTCGGGCCCAGACACCAGCATCACTGAAGCCACAGCCCCATAAAGATGCAAGTCTCGTTGAATTGAGATATACTGAATGAGGTCGTTGGCGCATCTCTTATCTTGGACGCCGAGACGACCTTTGCTTCCATGTCAGTGTCCGTCTTCGAGCACAGAAACGATGAGAGAGCTATCAACCTCAAGCCTGCCCGTTGGTATGATTTAGGCTTGGTTAGCTGAAATATCGAACACGATTAATACTCCGCGAACGCTGGTTCTAATGTGGAAAATATATCTCTTTGGTTAAAGGGATTGAAGCTGAAGTCAGGAAGGAATCAATCATAAGAAACGCGGGAGCTGCTTGATGGATCTCAAATGATCAGGATTTCCGAACCGCTTGAGGAGCCTTCAAAGAGGGTTAATGACTTGAAAGTGAACCTTCTGACGCGTATCCTGAAACGCAGAATGGAGAGCGGACAAGTTCGGGTACATGGTCAGCGCAGGCGATCTGATCCGACGCAAGATATCCTATTATATTACTAATGAATCAACATTAACGGGGAATCGGCATTTGTTGTTCTAGCACTGGTCGTGAATTTAATATAACAACCCTCAATGGTCTAACGCTGAGTAGGGAGAAAAGCCTGCTAACGTGCCACGATGGAAACCGCCGCACCCACTTCTATTGAAGAGGCGGATATTCTCTAGACGGCTGCTTTATCGGTCTTTTTCTCCTCGATTTCATCGGATGCGGATGAGGCTTTCCCAATATCGTCTTCCTTGATTCCCATTTGCGATACATCCCACCCATTTTCAGCGAGATAGGCGCGGAACTGGATTTATAAGCCAGAAAGATCAGCTCGATTGACAGGAAACGACGGAGCTCTAGACTCACGTTCTCTTCCTCCACCTTCATACCATCTGCCTCCAACGGGCGGATCATGAAGAAAGTGATGAGTGCAGAGAGGATTGCCAATCCGCTGCCAACCCAGAACGGCCCAGTGTTGCCTTTGATGCTCCCTGGCCCACCGAATGCATCGATCATAGGAGGGAATGCCCAAACACCGACGAAAGCTCCGATTTTGCCGATTGCTGCAGCCGTGCCGTAGAATTGACCGCGAATGGCAGTGGGTCCAAGTTTGGAAGCGAGGAGACCAAGGCAGTTTCCGGGACCTAGTTCACCAAAGGAAAGAAAAATCCCGTAAAGGACTGCAAATGCTGCAATTTGACTGCTCAACCTGGAGGGACGGGTTGAGTAAAAAGATGGGGAGTCATGCAATGGGAAGGGAGACGTACTGAGCGTAGAGGCCACTCATGATAAACCCAATGACTGCCTGCGCAAGTAGACCAGTGATCATGGTCCACTTAGGACCGAGGAAATCAACCACGAACGCCCCAATGAGGGTACCGGGCATGTAGAACAGATTAATCACGACATTCCATCCGAAGACGACGTAGAGTGAATTCGAACCGCCAATGATGGAGTCGACTATCGTGGAGGAATAAATACCGAAAGGATATCTGAACGCGATCATCTCAGTGACAAGGACAAGAGCTTCGTTAACATAATTGACGTACACAATAAAGTCGTAAATGAACCATGTGAGGGAGACACCAACCAAGCTGACCCAGTAGCGCTTCAAGATAAGGCCATAAGGGGTCTTTACGTGCTTCATGCTGCCCTTTTTATAGAGCTCCGGCTCGTTCATACCTGGGCGATGTTAGGCGGTCATCCCAAAAATCCTCGATGACAGTAATCACGCACGGAGACGCCAAACGAGGACCGCAAGCGCAGGAATGACGCCCAAGCCTAAGGATACACGCCATACAGCTCGGAGGTGGTCCAACCCGAAGATCCACAGAAGGACTAGAGGGACGAATGCTGAAACGACGAAGCCGAAGTCGATCATGGAATCTGTGGAGAATGCGTTTTATTGCGGTGGTACATGGAAGGTCAATAGGAGTGACATACTTGTTGCCAGGGCAAACCACCTATTCTGTGCATTCTTGGCGACACCTTCTTCTTCGGACTGTTCGGATGCTGCCACGGATCCGCAGGGGTATTCAGCACCGACACCGATACCAAGTAGGAATCTAGAGGTGGGAAATATTTTCGGAATTTGAGTGACTCATAAGACAGGTTTACGCCTGATACTCACCGGTACGCGCTCAACGCTTGAAGCATCCCAACGATGCTCCCTCCGGCACCAGCACTGGAAGCGCTTAAGGCGGAGAAGAGGGCCACAATGAGGGTAGCGGTCATCATTCCAAATTTCCTTCCCACACGGTCGCTAATGTACCCAAACGAGAGCATCCCGACGATGGTGCCGGCGAAGGCTAACGAGGAGAGTATTGTGCCATAATTCTGCTGCTTGATTTCGTCAGGATAGAGCCTTCGTAGGATCGTGTTCACCGAGCCAATGATACCATTGGCATAGCCGTCAGAGAATAGGGCTGTGCCGCAGCTGTCTCATTGTCAGCTTCTTTGACGAGCGCGGAGGACAATTCGAGTGAGTACGTACGCAAAGATCATAGAGACCTGGGATAGTGGCGCCATGCCTGGCTGGATCTCGATTGACCGTCTGTTCGTCTGGTCAATTGACTAGCTCTGGGCCTTGGGCCTTGGGGGCTGGATCGTCCAAGGCAACTGAGAAGGGAGGGGGAGAAGGAGGGAAGGAGGGGAGCGACGCGTGAGATCGTGCGGCTCCACTGGTGAGTGGTGAGTGTGGTCTTAAACGACGGAAGGCGCACGGCTGGTCAATGATTACTAATAGATCGGTGAATTCAATTAAGCCCAATCAATACACGTCAACCTGCGTCGTGATTGTGGATCCGGTGGCCAATCGTGCCGGTATTCTAACACGATCCACACACGTTCTTCGGCGAAGTAGATTCGGCAACCGGTCTGCTTGAGCCGGGCCCTCTAAGGCTCCGCAGAAAATGAAGCCATACCCGAGTGAGCGGTGGTGGCGGTGATGGCGGTGATGCAGGCAGGATGCGCGCATTTTTGTAAATTTTGTCAGCGGTGAGCGGTATATCACCGTACCAACCAACTCCCACACGGTCTAGCAAAACGTTCGACAATGCCGCACAACGAATTCAACGTGTTCCAGTTCCACCACAGCCTGCCAAATGGGTTCTTGATCCGTGGGAGGATTCCTTGGTTCGCTGAGCTGTGCATCCAGAAGCAGAAGGAGGTCGCATCGATTTGAATGAAGACCGTGAGTGTAATGTTCACAGTCACCAGTAGAGTTTCAAGTCTCTGATGGGAATTCCTGCAAGCCATGTCAGATTTTCAGTACTAGTTGCGCTCGGGATATTTTACAAACATCGCGTCCACTAGTATGCAACCCAAAGCTACTTCGGCCTGGTTCGCTCTCCTCAATAGCTCTCAAACGAGTATTCCGAGCAGACTTTGAGGCGAGAGAGGAGCGGACCATCAAGATCTGACAGATCAGGGCTCTCCCAAGCAATCTAAGGGAAAGCCCGTATATCTAGAGCCCGTATATCTAGAGCCCGTTCGCAAAGACCCGCTAGAGGGTTTGGCCGACGCCAAGTAGGTGAACCGAAGGCCGGTAGAGACCAGTCGATTTCCATCGGAAACCCTATGCAAGGTATTTCGTCATCACGTTTACTGGCCGTCAAGTCAGCACAGCGACTCAGTCATGTATGTAGAACTTGGAGCGGGTGAATGAGGACGAGAACAAAGCCTCACTCGACCTCGAGATGAAACTCGAGCCTCTCGACTGTATTCGGAATTCGAATGGGTATGTAGATCAATCTCTGTACAGAAGGTGCCCACAATGAGCCATTTAGGGCATTCCTTCGGGCATCGGACGATGTAGAGAGGCTAGCACTCAATTACTATCGTCGCTCGCACAACAGTGAGTACATCGCGTATCTTAATACGACATTATGAAGCCTGTTTGTACGACTCTCCTACCTAGTGGCCGCCGTCGCGCGAATGGTGCCACCAGACAGTGAAGTAAGCGACCCATCCCGCGGCGGGCAGTTAGAAGGGTAGGAGGTGAGATAGGAAGTGAATTTGAGCTATTCAGGCGTCAGCGCCCACGCGAAGTGGAAACGACTAATGATATCCGACGGATGGCAGGGGCTGTTTAACCTACACTGGGAAGAGTAGTGACACGTGGTAGTGACGGGCCAAGATTGGTGTAGTTACACAGGCTTGACGAGAGCACGCATAGGGGATGTAGTTGATATGGATAGACTGGTTGCAATCGTTAGCACAAAGACCTACCACTGTGATCAAGTTAAACTTTTCAAGAGAGGTTGTCCGTAATCAGGGAAATCTTCGAATCAATTTACTCGAGTATGAGCATGCTGTAGAGGGGGGATATGTCGGAGGCCCGCTATAAATATTTAAGCCACTCAGGTGTTCCAGGCTTTACATGGAGGAGTTGAAGACGTACTGCACATGGAATTCACGCTCAGAGCGACACTTTTTTTCGCCGCGGTTGGGGGGGGTAGTGGAATTTGTACAAGCGAGGCAATATCCAGTCCACCGAGACGTCAAACCGAAACCGAAACGGCAGAACCCAAGTACTTTCTTCGTGTCCATCGCATGTCCATGGTTTCCCCTGTCCGTTCTGCCTCAAGCAGCCACTCGATGGGCCCAAGTCGCTTGCTTCTACAGGTAACGTGGAAAGTTCCAGGACCATGGACTTGCATTGCAAGGTATCTGAGGGATTTGGCATTCTCCAACTGTACGAGCGAGTCGACTTGCATCACGAAGCATAGTGCCCATGCCGATACTGCCTCAAAGGTAGCATCACCTTCATTGATAGTGATAGAAGGCGTGAATGGGCCATTTGCTGTGACCGAGAGGATTTGGAGAGATGGAAGGGCGCCATGGTTGATGTGGGTGGCCAAGGCAGAAAGAAGTTGAGAAGCCTAACACAAAATATATCAGCTAAGGGAGTCTATACAATCTATGATGAAGTGCGCACAGTCACCTCCGTAACTGCGAGTGTGAAATCTACCACGCCTTGAAGCAACGGCGCGGACTCGCTCCCTAGGACATCCACTGTGAATGCCTCCCAGCCGAGGGAGCTCATGCTGAGTGCAAGTCTCTCGTACGTGTTCGCTGTGGTCTCCCCGATTCGTCGGACGACGGAAGGCTGGACCTTCCAAGCGTTCAGCCGTTTGATAGACCGATGAGGGATAAGTACTTCCGCTAGGGGTCCCATACAGGTTAGATCAACTAGATTGGGTAGCAACGGACGCCCTGCGCTCTTGTCAAATAATAATAGGTTAACATCTATGTGACCTGGAAAACCGCGCCACCATAGTGTGAGGGTCGTGAGCGTTGGATTCGTAGAGAAGAACGTCCATAGTGGGGTGAACTTCAGGTACTCAGTGGTCTCGAAGGATTGGAGGTTAGGGAAAGGACCGCCTGTGATGAGTGGATCGGTTGGATGAAAGGTAAATAAACCTTTCAGGTTGATGCATTGAAGAGTAGAGTGGGATGATGTTAATATGTTACTCCCGGGAGTGCCTACACCCCACCCGAATGATACGGATGTAAGCCTACTGCTCAAGACCGGCGGTGGCGGATTCCTTGGGCCCGTTTCTCTTGATGCTAGTGTGCAGGATGACAGTTCCAGGGTCTTCAACGACGGGAGATAGAAAATGTCTTCATAGAACGACGGTTCTATGTACGCGAACGAGACCTTCAGATGCTCGACACCGCTCATCTGGTGTATGACACTTTTCAGTGCAGCGAAGAAACCAGACGATGCTTTGTGGGTGTTGTGCTGATCGTATCCGGTGATCTTGACCACCCGCACGGTCTGAAGGATATGTACTGCGTCTTGCAAAGGGCGTATACGGGTAGCCAGGTCTGTGCTACGTGCAGCCACGGGCACAGTGTGGAATAGCTGACGAAGGCATATCTCCCGGAGTCGTCGGGACGTTCGAGACAACGACTTGAGGTCCGCGCCTTGGAGGTACTCGATGATTGCGAGCCAGAGCTCGACAGGAAGGCGGATGTCAAGGGGATCTCCAGACCATAGCCTTAGTGATGATATATTGGCATCATCATGCTCGAGCTTTGGCGTGGATGCCTTGCACCTCCGAGATGTCGCGAATTTCTCCCACCAACTTGCCGTGGACGTCATCCAATATATGGCTAGATGACCTAGACGACTCGGTAATACGGCTAGGAGGTATTTCGGATAGCAAACTTCGCGGTCAACTTGGGGCGAGCCGGCCGCGAAGGTAGGAGACCAGAGACAAACACGTCCCCAAACAAAAAGGATCGTGTATTAACCAATGTAGAAAAGGATCTGATCTTATCTTTCATATCCTTAAATTGGACAAGTAGCCTGGCCGCCGCCTCGTGCAGGTGCAGCCGGTGGCTGTAATACTACATGCCACTTGGCCTCTGCCACCTTGGTTGCCCCTTCGACATGGGCTTCCTGGCATTCTTCTTCGCGTACATCCTCGGAGGACTCACATTAGTGCCACTCGTTGTCGTTACTCTCTTCGCGGCTGCGCTCTGGACAGCGGTTCCGGTTGGTGACGTCGACTCCGCCAAACAAAAGAGTCGCAAGGTAGCGGAGCGATCTAATGAGGAGAAGGATAGGCAGGAGATCCTACGGAAAACTGATTCCAAGGCGCCGCCCCCAAAACCGAAGCAGGGCTGGCTCACCGTCAAGCGCACCTCTGAGGATGATGATGGACCCCTATTCGATGGGTCCTATATGAACCTTATGCGATCGATACTCGATTCAAGGTCCAAGGATCCAAAAAAGTCGCGCCCAAAGGACATGTATTTTGCTGTCCTCAAGGGCAGCGTGCTGTATCTGTACGAAGACGAGGCAATGTCCGAATGCCACGCAGCACTCGAACTATCAAGTCACGACGTTCGAATATGGCCGGGCGGCCTCTTGGATGCCGAGTTGTTCACTAGGCGCAACGCCATTTTACTACAAGCGATGCAGGATGCGCACGCGCTTCCGAGTGTGACGAAGGCGATGAAGCTCGGACACGACGAAGTGGAAGATACTGCTCAATCCAATGAGGTGGACGAGATGGAAATAAAGAAGGTACAGGAAGCTGAGCGGGAGGAGGCCTTCGACTTTTCTACCCCCTGGTACATCTTCGTTCGATCCGTCACGGAGATGGAGGACTGGTACCATGCTTTTGTACACGCTTCAACCCACCCTTCGCAAACCGACGTCCTGCAACCTCTCGAACCTATCTTCGCTCCTGACCATATGCAACACCTGGTCTCTCATCTCGACTCTCAGCCCGACCCCATTCCTATGCGATGGCTTAATGCCTTCATTGGACGACTCTTCTTTAGCGTATATCGAACAGCGAAAATGGAGCAGTATATTATCGGGCGATTAATGAAGAAGCTATCCAAAGTCAAACGTCCAGGATTCCTTACCGACATCTCTGTGACAGAGGTTTCCGTCGGACAGACCGCCCCCACGTTCTTTAAACCTATGCTTAAGGAGTTAACGAGGGAGGGAGATGCGGCGATGGAGGTCGGACTTATATACAAGGGCGAGGTCCGACTCACAGTTCAAGCTACCGCTACCATCAACCTCGGAGCTCGATTCAAGACTTATGAAGTAAAGTTGGTACTCGCCGTCGTTTTGCGAGAGTTGGAGGGCAATCTTTTAGTCAAGATTAAGCGACCGCCGAGCAACCGTCTTTGGTATGCCTTTACACAGATGCCAAGAATGGAACTTGCTGTAGAACCCATTGTCTCCGATCGCCAAATCACCTGGGGCATGATCACCAAAACCATCGAAGGGCGATTAAAGGAAATTGTGCGTTAGCTACTATTCTCCTCTAATGCTTCCTTTAACGCCTTAGAACAGATTATGGAGTCGGTGGTGATGCCTAACATGGATGACATCGCTTTCTTCGAAACAGCTGCCTACAGACATCGGGGTGGCATCTACACAGATGCTGTTCGAAAACCGGCTTCAAAAGCTGAAGGGCAACTGTCGCCTCGTGAAGGTGACACAGCCAAGGCCGGCGATCCATTACCGGAAACCGACGCCGTGAAAGCTTCTGCCGAAGTGAAGGACCATCCTCCAATTCCAGTCTCCGTCTCCGACGACAATCTCGTCGCATCTGTACCACCCACCAATACTCTACCGCAACCCGATAATAGCCCAGCATCGCGCGCAGCCACAGTCCATCTCCCCGTTCAGTCGTCCTCCCCACCGAAATCGCACTCGAAACGAAAATCATGGTTCCCATCTGCAGGATCCCCAAATGAGAGCGTCACCGTCGAGCCGCCTACACCTCTTCGATCCGATCACCTCACCCCTGCCACCGAACCAGTTACTCCACGGGGGCGCACCCTAGAGGCTGGCGCAGAGGTACCACCGAAACGGGGAACTTCGGCACCTCCAAGTGGGGACACATTGGAAGGGGGCGGGCCTACTCAGGTGGAAAATAGCCCCCCTCGACGAGAGTCGACATTGGGACGAGATAGGGGCATTCAGGGTCATGGTGGCAGCTTCTCCGGTGACTGGTCTCCAAGCAGCACTGCTTCTACCACTACCGCTGTGAATGTCAATGCATCAACAGGTAGCGGTGCTAGCTCCCTGTTTCACGCGATCAAGCGAGCCGGAACGAGGGATAGCACCGATACCAGTGTGTCCCGAGTAAGTGGCGGCACAGTGACAAGTACGAGTACAAAGCAGGACCTTGGTACAGCTGCAAAAGAGACAATGAGGAAGTGGGGTGCTCAATGGGTGGGTTTGAGGAAAGAATTTCAGGAGGCAAGGAGTGAAGGGAAAGATATTCGAACCAGTGGGATGGCTGCGTGGATGGCCGCTCAGCAGCAGGCGTCGCAGGCGTCGTCTTCTGCCGACCTTCCTTCGTCGCCGTTGCCTCCCCCGTCAATCAAATCTCGCCCGAGCACGCCGAAAACGTTTGAGGAGGTGCGAAAGGCCGCAATTGAACGACGAATGCGGGAGGAGCGGGAACGGGTTGTATCGGATGTCATGCCCATTGCTATACCTCAATCTCCAACCGACAAAAGTCGGCGGCGTGAGAGTGCTGGGCCGGTATTATCGAATGGGACTACTTCACCGCAACGATCTAGATCAATATCAAGCGCCTTTGAATTTGGTGCTAGCACGCACTCGACAGAAAGTGCCGGTCCTAGTACTAGTCCGCCGCCTAGTGCGATGTTCGTCCAACCCACTGCAAAGCCGACTGCGACAGTTTCCACTGACCCGCCGGAGATGAAGTCAATACTATCTGGTCCGGCTTTCGAGACACCATCCGGAGGCCAAGTCTCCACCCCATCGTCAAAACCCTCACCTTCAACGTCACTGCCAACACCAGACACGAATACGCCTGCTGCCCGCCGGCTTAGTACTGGTCCACCACCAGCCCCAATGCCGACGCATATTGTCGCTAAGCAGCCTTCTTACGGAGCGTCGATGACTATCCCTGGTATACACGCAAAAAATAAGGGCGAAGTCATGGCCATCGGCTTCTCGCCTCCACCTCCGGAAACCCCGGAACGCAGGGGAGATGGGACAGATGGCCCTACAGGCAAACTAGGCGCTAGCATCAAAGGCGTAGTTGGACAACTGGGAGTACGGAGTGGTATTAAGCTTCTTAGGAGGGACTCTGCGGCTTCCATAAGCAGCACGGGTGCAACCAGCCTCGGTTCAACCATGGTTACACCTCAAGCACCTGGCGGCTTCCCTACTGATCCTTCACCACCCTCGCCTTTAGCACCAGCTGCTGTCATATCCTCCGAAATCGCTGGAGGCACTGCACGAGCGATCGCGGCTGACCTACAAGCGCCTGACGAGGAGCAAGGGAATTCCACAGCCATCAGCTCTCAAGTGAGCATAGCGACGCTAGATACATCTCCGTCTTCGGCTGCGTCAGACGCTTTGAAAATGGTGGCCGAAAGGGATGCCATAGCGAGGGAGAAGAGCATCAAGAGGACTGGAGATCATTCGCGGCAAGGGTCAGAACAGGCGGTTGGAGGGGATCAAAAGGCATCAGCGGCACTGGGAGAAGGGGATCTCGAACCGAAGGGCGACCCATGATTGTTTTGATATTTTTGTTAGACACGCACCACTGGAGGGTGGTTTCAATACCCCTCGAGTCTCACTGTACAATATTACCAACTATCCTTATCCTTGCATTGCCTCTTCTCTCCCATTAGCAGGCGCTACGAGGCTCTCGTCAGTTATCAATCCAACAAGTACGTGCAAAGGCTCTGCAGCGGCATTAATATTCTCAGCCAGTGTTATTCCTGGTTCGACCCTGCCATCGCGCTAATTAACACCACCAACGCGCAACGCGTCAGTTCGCAGGCAACTACCACCTGTCACCACCCACAGATACCGCTTACTCTCTCCGATGTCTGAATCTGCTAGTAGCCGAGTTCCGATCGAATTATGGCGGCATATTTTGCACCTGCTCTTCTTTCTCGACTTTGATGAGGCAGAAATCCCATCGTGGGCAACCTGGAGACGCAGGAGAGCACAATACGATATCACAGCTGGTCATGATGTTCTGTGCGGCGAGCGTGCTCGCCTACGCCTCGTCAATCGCTGTTGGAACGAGCTAGTCGATCAGCTTCCGTCGACCTGGGTACGGCTTCGCACTTCCGAGGCATCGACCCTCTCATTCAGATCTATTTCTTTCTTCCTCAATAGTATCCCTCTTCCAGCGAGCGTGATGCCGCTGTTGCGCAGACATACTATCCAGACCCTGACCCTAGCGTCCGAAGCTGGGTCTGCTACGCACATATTCCCAGAGGTCACCAGGAAGGCTCACCTACTAACACACCTGCAGGCGCTTCATGTCGGCCTGCGAGGGTGGTCGACCGGCAAGGCTGGCGGCCTCGTCATTCCCCTGGTCGCAGCCTTCGCTAAAAATTTAGTTATTCTCCACCTTACAGTTCCTAGCCTAACTATTCTATCACCTCCGGATCTCCGGCTTCCAAAGTTGCGGCGTCTTCGAGTCGATTGCGATGTCGAGCTCAGTTACGTCAACCTGGGGGTCCCTCGATGGAGCCTTCCGTCGATACAATGCCTTGAAATCCCTTTTAAGTTGCTCCATTATTTCACTGTTGCCGAACCACAATGGGTACCCCAAATCCAAACGCTTGTGCTGCGGTCCGCACCGGTCCTTCATACGGAAACACTATGGAGCCACTTCTCGTCTCTGAGAACGATCAAAGTGCGGTTGACCTCCGAATCGATTGGTTGTCTTCTACCAGGACCTCACAGCCCAATCCGCGAGCTCGTCGTGTGTGGGCAACTCTGCTTCTTAAATGCTTCACTTCCAGCACTTCAATCATTTGTCGGAGCCTCCAGAGTCCCCACGAAGTTATCACAGACAGATGGTGACTCACGGTATGCCCAACATAGCAGGGTGGATGGCCGCAGAGTGATACTCGAGAGGGTAGATTGGGGTACTCCAGGATTCCTCAAGGAGGATATCATGACCTCGTGTGGACAGTGGGAGAAGATCGCTCCGTTTCTCGAAGATGAATGCGGAGTGAGTTGGCTCAAGGCGAAAACGTGCTTCGCTCATTTTAAAAGAAAGGAGCATGAGAATAGCGTTGACGCTGGTGAAGCGAGCATCAGTTAACCTTGTAGGGAGCCACCAAGGCGATTGGAAGATCGATTTCGGAGCGAGGTCTGGCGTGTCGGTCGGAGGACACGGCCTGACCCGCGATGAAGTCAAATATCAGTATCCTGTGACCAAAATTGAACCCGGGGGGAATGTGGTCTGGGTAACAGGACGTAGAAATTTGGTTGAGAGATGCTCTGCCTTCTAAAGTGGGGCCTAGAACACAAATGGGTAAAAAAAACTATTTTCTACGAATCATGACATGAGGATCCGCTGAGGCTCCTGGCCTCAGGGGTCGAGCCTGCTGTGACTTGTTTTCTAGTTATTATGCAGCATTCATACCTCATGTAATCGTGATGTTGTAGCTCACTAGTTTTTCCAAAGGCTGTACCGAGTACTGTAACGCAAACGCAGGATCTATCTTTTTCCTTTTCCAGCATCTTGGAACCCGGCGCGTCCGATATGTCGACGATAGTAGTCCCAGACGACATTATTCACCATATACTTGAGTATGCGGATGTTCTGGACATAATCAGGGCTCGCTTGGTACGCCAACATACTCCATTTTTCTTCCATTCAATTCTGGATTTCCGTAGACGGCTAGGCGCGTTCGAGTAGCTATTGACGCATCATACGAACTCGCAATACGGATACGGCTTTACTCATTGGGCATGCCGATGTCATTCCGTTGTACATCTGGGCTCTACTTGATGAACCTTCCTTGCCAACTCGGGCGCCTGGAGCAGATTGCGGACGCGTGGCAATCACTCAGACCAACGACTCGGATACGCCTGCAGGACTTCGACTTCGTGCAGTACTTCGACCCGCAGGGAAATATACAAGACCGCTCGATTCTCTCCATCCTCATGATGGCGCAATATCGTCCGCCACGACTCATCGGTCGGAAAACAGTTATGAGAGAGCATTGGATGCCACTCAATGGACAACTTGTCGTAGATGCACTTGAGATTGTTCGATTGCCGACTGACTCTCAAGGTGCTTCTGACGAGCTAGATGCCCTGCTTAGTAGTTCACTCCACCAGGGGCCACGTAGAGTCGTGAGCTTGGGACTCTTCGCGTTCAGTACATCCGTCAACCCTTCAACACGTCTCCTGGCCATATTAACCTCGAAGGGGTGAGCCAGTACTTCTTATCAGACCTTGTACTTAATTCCTACCTAGCATACTGCTCCGGAATTTTCCATGGAATATCAAACACCCAGACGCTATACATGACCTCCTGGTACTAGGTGACGAACATAATTTGACTCAGACGGGGATCGTGGCATGCGGAGATTATTTGCTCTTCAAAGGCCCCAAGGCCAATGCCGATGTTATTGCAGTGCAGCCTCTCAAATTGTGGAACTGGAAATCTGGAGAATTGCTGGTATGTTTCAACCACCGCGATAGTAAATCAATAACATAGGGGGACAAGTAGCTAGATAGCTACGCCCTCGACTCGATTTTTCTTGACGGAAATACCCTCCTCATGCTCCAGCTCGACCCCGATTGGTCGTTTCACTGTTACCTGAGGACCTATTTCCTCCCCGGTTTAACGAACAACTGCGATATTCGATTCTATCTCCCGCGACTACGGTCAGAAGGTACCTACAACACAATGTTTTTCTCGAAGCCATCGTTGGACGATGATCAGCCTAAATCACTGGTCGGAGTCCAAGGGCATTTCTCCTCTAAACGTACCTACTCAGACCACGATGAAGCATACGGCCATCGCCCGCATTGCATTTTCACAGCAGTGGCAATTCTTCCCTTGATCTCGTTGCATAAGCGCCTTCAATCCGAGGAGCCGGCGAAGAGAAGAACCTTGTTGTGGCGTTCATGGGCTCCCGGACGTGCGAGGTTCCTCGTTCATCGTGGGCTGATTGACGATGGCGCACAAATTGTGGGAATGAAGTCTATCTGTCGGCTGCACTCGCCACCATATGAATTTGGGTTCCCTAAAGGGGTGGAGAAAATGGTATGTCTGCGCTATAGCCAACCATCTCTAGTTTCCACTGACGAAGGTACAGCGTCGGGGGAATGAGTCACGTCTCGTGGTTCTTGACTTTAACCAATATGAAAGATACTACAGCAAGAAATACATTAGTCGACATCGCCCTAGAATATCATCCAGTGTAGCAGAAGAATCCGAACCAAAGCCCACAAACAATGCATATCCTGGGTTCCTCTCACAAGAGGAGGATCGTTGCTCTTATGTGCTCCAGCAGCACTTCGACGTCGAAGATTCCAGAGGGGCGCCAATCAAGCAGCTGGAGCTTCGGTCATACGTTTCTCTTGCTCCTCTGATGCACGGCCATGCACAGGATGGGAAAGCCAAAACACAATGGACGGTTTGGGAGGACGGTTTTCTTGAATGGGTAAGCATGAAAAACGACCATTAATGGTTTTTCACGACCCCCTTTAGTCACGTATCGAGCTCGATGTGTGGAATTTTTAATCGGCAGGCTGCTCGCGTTTGTGTCTACGATTCCCATAGACACAATATTCACGATTACACGGTATTCAGATGCTCGACGTGGTATCATAAATTTATTTCCACCATCCCTCCGTGAGAGTGAGTCAACGAAGCAGCCACATTCTGACCTCTTTTGACAGAGCACTCCATCTATAGCTTCAACCCAATTCCATAGCTACCACCATACCTGTGCTTCTCACTACTAGTGGGGAGATAAGCGATTTGAGTCCTATCTGCAGTCAGCATGCGGGTCATAGCGTAATGAGAGCGATAGAAGCGTCAATATTCCAACACTACTAGATAGCTATCAAGTATAAGCCATGATCTAAGTCTCTCCCGTTCATTCTAAGGCCATGGATACCCATTCTCCTCTTTGTGTAATTCAAGTCGGTGCCATATCACCTGGAAGTCTATACCTGCCCATTTTCTTGCACGGCTGATGGGAATTACAGCTCCCTGCATCACCTTCCCCCTCCCACGGAATGGTCCATGTCCATGCTCATCCTCAATCATGTTCGGTTCAGGAGGAAATTTTCTATATCACTCTCCAGAGCGCTCAGTAAGGCGACAATACGGTCCGAGCACTTAATAATGTGCTGGAGGACGGGGGGTACAGCTTGCAATATGTTCACTTACATTTTCGCTCTGCTACTACATGTCTCGGTCAGACGGCTGCGCCTAGCAAGATGTACATAAACATCCAGCGACAAGACGATCCGGATCTGGGATACTGAGTCTGGTGCTGTAGTTAGCGAAACCTCTAACGGGGCATTAGGGGGGGTGTGAAGTCTGTTGCTTACGCTCCCGATGGGCGGCACATCATACCCGGATCTGTGAACTGTGCGATTCGTACCTGGGACACCGAGACTGATGCTGCAGTCGGCCTCTCGAGGGACACACTAGCTGGTTGCGGTCCGTCGCCTACTCTCCCGATGGGTGACACATTCTCTCTGGATCTGAGGACTGCACCATTCAAATATGCGGTGCTGAGGCTGGTGCTGCAGTCGAAAAGCCTCTCGAGGGGTGCACTAACTTTGTGCTGCCTGTCGCTTACTCTCCCAATGGACGGCACATCATTTACGGACCATTTGATGGGTCCATTCGAATCTGGGATGCAGAGACTCGTGCTGCAGTCGGCAAGCCTCTTGAGGGGCGCACTGAATGGGTAGAGTCTATTGCTTGCTCTCCCGGTGGGCGGTACATCATCTCCGGATCCTCTGATCGAAGGACGGATGCTACGAACGTGATACAATGCAGTTTGTTTTACGGTGGAGAGTTGGCAAGCAATTTTGGATGCAAATCTCTGTGCAACACGGAAGAATGCACGAAAACCCATGGCAATTTGAGTACTGTACTCGGAAACCCAACGAACCCCTCTCAAGGGGTCCAACTTTTGTGCTATACAACTGTCCGGTATAACCCGGTGTCAGTGTGCACCCGTTCGTCTCCCTGCCCAACGTCCTCTTTACGATGCAACGTGTTCTTCTGGCCTTCGTCAAACAACTCGCTCCATCCTTTGCCCTGCTTTTCTTCTCCAGCTCCCCGTGTCACGCGTTAACTGCCTTGCGCATGCGAGGAGGGCTCATACGTCCGTGGAGGTAGCGAAACCTCGTTCCCACGTTCCTTATCAACGAGAAAGCTCGCGGCGCTTCGCGCGTCTCCCGTCTGCCAACTCGCCGCGAAGACGATATCATTCAGCCCTTTTTGCTTCGCCAGGCGACCGACTCCTGGACGCGTTTGTATCGCACACGGCGGGACAAAGCAGAGCAAAGCGTTCCAACATCTCCGGCGTGCTCATACCATGTGTGTGCTTTCGGGCGTCGCGTCCTCCGTGGCAGTTTGGGACCACCTCGCTATCGTGGGTATAAGTGAATTTGCCAGAGGCGTCCATCGCATCGAGTACGACGGCTTGTCTGGACCAAACTTGAGGACCATAATACGATCTTCGAATACGACCGCCACCTCGTTCTTCTCCCGGTGTATCCGGTGCCGCACGACGTAACACGCGGTCTCGAGCCCGTAATTGAGTGTGTCCTCCAAGCGATACGTATTCACATGCCAGAACTTGGCTAGTTCTATTCGGAAAAGGAGATAGTAGCTTGGGGTGGTAGACGGCGAAGGGGATATGGGTCACTGGGCGTTTAGATGCAGTTTCTTGATGATTTGGTCGTCGCCAGCTGTAATCATGTATGGCTTATCGTTGCCATGGTAGTATTCGACGAAGTTCACGCCGTCTTTCTCGTGGGTGTCGAAGCTGAAGTGCGGTGTGGAGTTGGAAATGAACCAGTCTTGACGGTACGGTCGGGGGAGGCGGTAGCAAAAGTATTAGTTCCTTTGGGTTGATGGCAATATTCATGATGTAGTGGGTGTGGGCTTGAGGTCGACTGTCAAGCTGGGTGACCAACCGTGATTGACCCGCCCACGGCCGGGAGGGTCACAATTCCAATATGAGGGGGATGGTAGATTGATGGTGAAATGAGCAGCGCTGAATCTCACCTCGGAGATATGCGCGCACTGACCGACAAATTGAGGCATCTTCACTCTGTGAGGGCATCTGTAACCCGTGTGAATAAATGCATTGCTTAATGTTGTGACCAAGCCGAATAATGCTTTCCTACTGCTACGAACGCGACGTGGTTCTCTTGACTGGTGAGAACCAGTTGGGTTGACGAACAGCAATTCGCTCCATCTACTGACATCTACAACGCGCTGGTTGTCGCCTGGTGCTCCGCATTGTTGCCCGACGCCTTGCGGTGACAAATAATCGTCCACGAGCGGTGAAGTCGTGTAGGCGGTGAGGAAGGTAAGCTGGTAGAGAGAACCAAGCTCATATAAGGGTCCCTGTAAGGCGAGGCTGCACCTGGCAGGGCTGGTTGGTGGCGAGGAGGATGATTTGCTTGCCTGCGATGCGGTCATCGCAGGTCATCGCGCGCGGCGGTTGTAAAGGTTCTGAGACACGGGCGCTGCTCAATCCCTGCTAAGCGTTGAAGAACCTGAACTGGTATGAGTGGCCGTATGACGTGTACTGGAGCAGTCAGATGTTCCCACGGGTTTGTCCACTGATTTTTTCCGTTCCCTTGAGGCAAGCCTTGGACCCGCCCATCATCCTCGTCGTCCGAGTCGTGACGTAAAGCAAACTAACCAGAGAGAGTCGTCACGGTCGACGTTGACGGCGTACAACCAATACAAGAGCAGTCATCGCGCCCGAAATCGTCCGGTTATCGACCCATCTCGCCCGCTCGCCTACTCGCCCTCGTCTCGCGGACGTCTCGCCAGCTAAAATCAGAAAGAGACCGCTCCCAGACGCTAGAGAGTGTCGGGAAGTCCTCCTGATTACTCGCCGCTTCTCTGGTGAATTTACGACATTTCTGAATCCCTCAGACTGTCGCGTTTTGCTCGTCGACTAGCTGTACGGTAAGCTTATCCGCGCGTGTAGTCCAATCTAAAGCTTACGGCAATGCTAATCTGCACTATTCGTCCCCCCGTTGCCTCTTTGCCCGCTGTCAACCGTTCCTCACCTGTTTCTCCGCTGTGCCGTTCCAATTGTGGTCCGTGCTCGTGGTTGCATCACATATGCCTCGTTTTTATTTACGTGGTGACGTTCTCTTGCATCGTGGCGGTCCCTGCATCATGTCGCGCGCTCTTTCCACCTGGCCACCCTGTCGAAACGAATCCTCGCACCATTCCCCGCCTTGTCCCGTTGCTCCGCCCCTCATACGATATGACGGGCAACCTCCTGTGCACCCGCTTGACACATCCGCTTCCACTGCCTGTTTCCATCGCATAACATTGCTTAGTTTCCAACTTTCTCGGGTTCGTGTCTGTCATAGCTTATGAGCCCAATAATCGCCCAGAACCTTCTGACACGTTTCCCTCTTTCAGGTAGTCACGATGACAACCGCAGATGCCGTTCCGCTCATCCCAAATGGCGTTGCAAAGGACTGTCAGACACACGACCAACCTACTCCCGTCGCCCAGTCGCCCCCGCCACAACCCCAGCAAGTAGGATATCCATATCCTTACGGTGCCTCCCAACCAGGCTCAGCCTACCCACCTCCACCTCAATCCGCTCCTAGCCAGGACATGTATAACCCACAACAGCACCAGCACCAGGAGCCAACTACAAATGGCTTTCCCTTTCCAACTCCTGGCAATCAACCACCGGCACCAGGGATGTACGCTTTCCCAACGCAGAATGGCCAAGCCCAGCATTTCCCGCCGGGGTTTTACCCCCAACAACATCAGCCCGGTCAGCAGCAGCCCACAGCGAACGGCCAGCCACCTCAAAGCCCTCCTACCCAGCTGCAGCAAGTACCAGGCTTTATGGGGCCATACGGCATTTGGTACCCCCCTCCACCCACAGGGCTTGCTCCGTACCCTCCTGCCCCAAATGGAATGCCACCCCCGCCGCCTCAGAACGGGATGCTACTGCCTCAGCTTCAGCAACATGCTGGTATGATTCCCTATCCACACCCACCCAGTGGTTATCCTCCGCCCGGTCACCCACAACAAAATGCTCCAACCACTCATATTCAGGCGCCCGGCGAAGGCCAAGCACAGTCGAATGGTCAGCCTGATGTCCATCAGCAGTGGCCTGGTGCTCCGCCGCCTGGGAACATCAACCCTGCAGTGGCGAAAACGATTCCTTGTCGATATTACCCAGACTGCAGATTTGGCATCGCGTGTTGGTACTTGCACCCTGATGGCGCGAATAACAACGCTAGCTCGAATGGTGCGCAACCACCTCAAGTGCAAGGTCAAGGTCCAGCGCAACCAAATGGAGTGCTACCCCAGCAGCCGTACTTTAATGGTCCATTACCACCACCAGTTTTCTATCCTCCACCTCTCCACCAGTCTCATGGAATCCAAAATGGTACTCCCAACGCGCCAACGCCAGGACCGCAGGACCAAACACTACCCCCTAGACCTCCCACGCAACCCAACTCGCCTCCTCCCCGATCGCCTCAACCACAACTAGCTCCCCAGCCGTACCCCCCGCCTCCGGGGATGTACATTCCCTGGGGGTACTATCCTCCCCAAGCGGTTCCCCCGCCTGGTGTCGTCTCGCCTCCCCCCACGTCAGCGACTTCACACCCCGGCTCGCCCCAGCCTCCCCCCGCGACTCAAATCATACCAGGGCCAATGTGGTACCCCGGTCCTGTGCCAGGCCCAGGCATGCCCGTTCCTCCTGGCGTACCAATGTCACCCCCAGGTATCGGCCTCGCCCTCTCACCGAGCATGATGGTTGGCGGGCCGCCTCCGCTGCCGCACCCTATGAGCCCACCTATGGCTGTCCGCGGGATCGGTAGCCCCGCGATGAGCGCCCACGGGATCGGGAGCCCACAGGCGCAGGCGCGGGCGATGAGCCCGCCTATGCCACCCATGGGTGTCGTGATGGGTAGCCCGACTAGCCCTCCCAGGAGCGTGTTCGGCGGAGGAGGGCACGCACGGAGGGAGAGTTTCAGTTCGATGAGCGCGGTCGTTATGGGTACCCATCCTCCCCACGGACACGGACACGTGCATGGGCACCCACATCCTCACTCACACTCGAACGAAGAAGGAATCGAGGGGATCGGGTTGAGCCTCGGTCGGCGTGGTGGAGCGCGGTTTAACTCTGCTGTTGGGAGGGGGCCGGGAGGGATCAACAACGGAGGGAGTATGGGACGGAAACCACCGTGTGCATTCTTCCCGCAGGGGCGTTGCAGAAATGGCGACGAGTGCCGGTTCCCACATATCATGCCCGAAGGCGGACCTGTTAACCCAACTAGCCCACGGGGTGGGTACGGGGGAAGCTTTGGGCGGCATGGTGGTGCTAATGGTGCCGCTCGAAGGCCGCAGATTGGGAGCATTGATGAGCGGTTCGGGGAAATGAGTCATGTACGTCCCCGTTTTTGCGTTCTAGGTTTGACCTGAACTGATGTTTTGGTATTGTAGACTGATGACCCCTCGAAACCGAACCACTCGCCTCGCAGCGTGCGCGGACACCGGCTGTCGACGCCCTCAACACCTGCGCAGGCCTCACACTCGACGCAGAAGGTCCCGAGTGCGAACGACTTTCCTGTCCTTGGTGGAACTGCGACCCCGCCGCTTGGTGTGACCGCGGGGCATGCATGGGGTGCGGGAGGTGCGACCGGCGCGCAGGTCTTGAAGGCAGGTCTTATAAAGGCCGCGGTTGAGAGCGCCGGTGCAAAAACGCACGAGGAGGGGAGTGGGCCGGCGGACGCAAGTACAAATGGGGAGGTGCAGAAAGAGGTTGAGATCGCTGCGTGATTCGCGATCCGCACCAAACACGACCGACCCCGAATTTATGATACTAGACTTTCACTTGACCTGTGGCGGCGATATCGGTATTATATAGTATATCTCGATCCCGATCCCGTCTTGGTAAGCGCGTTCCGTTCTTCAATCAACGAAGGGAGTCAAAACTGACGCCTCGGCCCATGGCAGTGTCTCCTCCAGCATGTCTAGGTACATTTGTCGTCCTAAGGCAATGCTTCGACTCGACTTGCCGTACGCTGTCACCTTCTCTGTCTCCTGTTTCCATCTATGTTTCGGCTTCTTTTTGCTCACTTATCTAGCTCGCTGCCAGATATTTGCGATATGCGGATAGTCAGCGACCGGCACTCGCTCGTGACCTGCCTTGTCATTCGTCATCACGTATTATTCGTTCTTGGATGCTCTGTGTGTTCTCTGTTTGGTCCTCTGGCTGACTTTCTCGTGTAGACCGACTTCGTTTGCTATTTGTTTCTCCTCATGTAGGCTTCCAGTCCAACATTTTTCGCGGAATTGTCCGCCCCGTCCTCCCTTGTTCTATTACCTTCACATCTAAGGGGTGTTTGAGCGCTTGGTCTCAACTCGGCTGATACAGAGAGGTTTGACCTTCCACGCAACGATCCAAGCAATGATCTAGGTATCTCTCGATCTCGATACCGTCTTGTTAAGTTGGCTTCCGTACTTCAACCGACGATGGGAAGTAAATTGGAGACGTGGGCCTATTCCAGTGCCCCTTTTAGTACTTGTAGGTACTCTTGCTGTCTCTCGGTTGGTAGTGTCGCGGTGGAAGCGTGTTAGGTCGAACGCTCTGTCGATGTGGAAGTTCCGCTGGAGGTAGCACATTCTCCTAGCCGTAAGTCGTGTTTCCAAACCTCCAGAG
>Ga0307513_10002352_pt1 | contig 26305 bp, 25 predicted proteins | sample 15_EM_MG_FD_202174 | JGI IMG/M metagenome (GOLD analysis project Ga0307513, IMG submission 202174) | Populus trichocarpa ectomycorrhiza microbial communities from riparian zone in the Pacific Northwest, United States - 15_EM | ecosystem: Host-associated > Plants > Roots > Unclassified | place...
TGCCGGTCCGGTGTCTGGTGTCTGGTGTCCAGTGTCCAAGAAAAGGCCTGTCAGGGAATCCCGATTGAAATCTAAAAATGGACTCTTCCGAGCTCGGTCGTTGTGGCGGCTGTACAGGCGTTGCCCAACACCAGTGTTTTCAGGGTCGCGGGTGATGTTTTCTTGTTGGTGGTCGGCGGATGACAAGGCCGGTGGTGCCGGGGGTGGAGTGTGAAATGCAGATCTGACAGCGCAATCTCCGCCACGATGCAGCCTCATATTGTGTCGAACCTCAGGTGGCAATAAAGCCTCAAGTGATCAATGTAAAGCCGCCTACAATTCTCATCACGTGCTCGTGGTTGTACGCTCAAGGAATGGCGTCCGTCTGCGTATCACCCTCGCTACTACTCCCCCAGACTTCCTGCTTATTCAGCTATCTCCCAAGCAAGCATGTCAACCGTCTATGTCAAACCTAAGCCTTCCGCCACTGTCGGTACCGACAATGCACTCTCCGCTCTGTCCGCCCTCTTCCCCGAAACGCTAGCCAGCCGCGTTGCCTCCTTGTTCACCAATGTCACGGGCCCCCTCCATTTTAACTTCTCCAAGGATACTGTCCCGGATGTTCTCAAGGACGCTCATACACCCGATGGTGTGGATAACGACCCAACTATCAAGTACGCTCACAACAGCTCCGGTGTATGGTTTTTAACCGTATTTCCTAGCGACGTAGAGTCTCTTAGGAAGGGGGTCATCAAGACGTCAAAGAACAAGGCCTACACAATCCTCCTTGTTGGAGAGACTGGCGTCGGGAAGTCCTCAGTCTTGGAGTTCATCCCGAATATCCTTCTCGGCAAGGACACTGACCACTACGACTTTGAAATCCTCGACCATACCAACGAGCAAGGTGGTCTTGACAACCAGAGTCAGACCAACTCGGCCCGCCTGTACGAGTTTACGAGCAAGAATGGCATTGTGGTGAGTTCTGTGATTTGTGAATATAGTTCATATGTGTGACCTCTTCACAGGTTCGTATCCTCGACACGCCTGGGTTCGCAGACACTCGCGGTCTTCAGCAAGACGAGCTCCACAAGAAGAGTATTGCTTCTCAGATACAGAAGCACATTGACTCTGTATCTGCAGTCCTCGTCCTCGCCAATGGCACCGTCCCGCGCATCACTGCCGGCACCGACTATGCACTCTCAACTCTGTCGGCCATATTCACCGACACCCTAGCCAGCCGCGTTGCCTTCTTGCTCACCAATGTCAACAATCACCTCTACACCAACTTCTCCAAGGATACTGTCCCCGATGCCCTCAAAGGGGCTCCCCAATTCCTCCTCAACAACCCTATCGCGCTCCAGGGGAAGTACCTCAACCTAAAGGATAACCCTGATATGAAGAAACGAACGACGCAGTTTCGCGAAGCGGTGAACGTCGCCGAACGTGATGGTTTGGAAATGCTGGTAGATCTCTTTGACTGGTTAGACCGCCTTGAGTCACAACCACGAATGAAGGTTACACCTCTATACAATACGCGCAATACTATTGTAGCAAATATCATAAACCCTCTCACTCGACACGTGAGGAAGCTTCTGAGATAGCTCGAGAAGGCGTTGGAGGGCGTCCGCAAGGGCAAGCGGACCTTCGTCGGTGGGTAGGGCAAGTCGAAGCATCCCAGTTGTGAGACATCAGCTCCTGCCACACTACTGTTTCTTTGACACGTGCTTTCCATGATTCTGTATGTATGATGAACTATGGTATTATGAATTTTTGGCCAGCCTATTGGCCTATGCATGTGTCTAGGACGCAAGCGGATGTCCTTACCGTTCTGCTGCTGCCCATCTGCCGCGTAGGTTCCATCAATATTAGATTCCCCTCTCCACTCTTATGACGCACTTGCATACGGCCTGCTCGCACTAAGAGTCTGGGGCAAAGGAACAAGTAGGTCATCGAAGCTGGGTGCCAGTAGGAAGGGAGGGCAAGGGGGCCAGCAACAAACAATTTAATACCTCAAGGAGAATACTGCACCAAACTGTAACTGATATTGAGTTCATTACTACAGTATATTTGGACAATCCTGAGGTCATCGTGACGAGCAATAAAGCATGAAAACCGCTAGCTTTGACATTCCCTCTTACTTTCAAGATTGTCCTCTTCCGACCATTCGTGTTCCTAGCCTTCACGTCGGCATTCAAGCTCTCTCCTGAACCTCCCGCACGAAGTGATCTCGGTATCTTTACGGTATCACCACCGTCTCCCCAGAACTCTCTTATTTTCACCTGTACGGAGGGGTTTCCGATGGTCGAGCGGACGAGAGGCTATGTGGGCCTGGGGTCGGTGGGAAACTTGGGTGGCGTTGTGACGTGGGAGGACGAGAAGAGGTTGCTCTCCAATATACGTAGAGGAGGCAGGAACCAGCAGCAGTCAAACCCTGAGGTTCATTCGGTTTACGGAACTAAGGCGCACCCCGAGCTCGGTGTGGATATTTGCAGCTCGCGACGGGGTAGGACAGGCTGACTCGACCGATTATGCTCGGGCTCTGCCCATAAGCTCAGTCGTGCTACCTGGCGTAGGGTCGTTCCCTGTTTGCGGCGCTCTGCTCCTTGATGAAGGGCAGGATTATGGTCATTCGTCTAATATTATTTTTGGTACGGTGCACCGTCGGCAAACGCGAGGCAAACGCTCTGCTGGAGCGAGACGATGGGGCTGAGGGCGGCAGGGCGAGTTGAGCGTGGAGTACCATAGAGGTATCACGGCTGTTCTGCAGACAGTGCGTATGCGTGCTGTCTACAACATCTGTGCATGGTGAGTCTGTAATGGAGGCGGGTGCACCAAGTCCTCGCATCGCCGCATCGCACGAGTTTGACACGCAGGGGCGAAACACAGCTACGATTGGGAGTTATATTGAGCCGAGGCCCTTTTACCGAATTGTCGCGAAGCTGGGGCCGGTGGTGCCAGGGTCGAGATAACACCGCAAAACAAAGCACACTCTCACCACGCCACATTATTGTCGATCCTCATGTGGCAACAAAACCTCTAGCAATCCATGTTGTACTCGAGGCCACTGTCGTCTCAATTTAATCCCTATTGACCACCCCGCCAGTCTCGAATCAAGGGAAGCTGCTAACCTTTAAATGGTGTTCGTCTGGGTATCATTCTCACTACTACTCCCGACTCTCGTGCTTATTCAGCTATCTCCTAAGCAAGCATGTCAAGCGCCTATGTCAAGCCTAAGTTGTAAGTCGCGAAACTGCCTCGAGTAATCTTCCCATCGACAAGGTTCCTTCTAACTACAATCCTGCTAGCTCACCCGAGAACGCCTTTGAAGATGATAACGAGGATAACACCCAGTTTATAAAGTAGGTCACAATGGCATTTGCGACACAATAGTTCTGATCGTCTTTCTAGCGACGTAGAGTCTCTTGAGAACGGGGTTATCAATATATCAAAAAACGAGGCGAAAGCGCCGTACACTATTCTTCTTGTTGGAGAGACTGGTGTCGGAAAATCCTCAGTCTTGGAACTCATCGCCAATATCCTTGCCGGAAATGACATTGACCACTACAACTTCAACATCCTCGACCATACTAACGAGCGAGGTGGTTCTACCAACCAGAGCCAGACTGACTCGGCCCGCCTTTACGAGTTTACGAGCAAGAATGGCATAGTGGTGAGTTCTGCAATTTTTGAACATGGTGAGTATGCGTAACCTCTTCACAGGTTCGTATCCTCGACACTCCTGGGTTGGCAGACACTCGCGGTCTTCAGCAAGACGAGCTCCACAAGAAGAGCATTGCTTCTCAGATCAAGGAGCACATCGACTCAGTCACTGCAGTCCTCGTCCTCGCCAATGGCACCGTTCCGCGTGTCACTGTCGGTACCGACTATGCACTCTCCACCCTGTCCACTATCTTCCCCAAATCCCTCACCAGAAACATTGCCTTCATGTTCACGAATGTTGCAAGTCCCCCCATTGGAACTTTTCTGGGGACACTCCCAGACATCCTCAAGGACGCTCCTCAGTTCTCGCTGGACAACCCGATCGCGCACCAGAAAAGGTACGCCAAGTCCAAGGGTGGTCGGGGCAAGAAAGGAGGGCAGGCGGATCTGGTCAAGACTGGGGCAGCGAACGCCTTGGAAATGCTGGCGAAGTTCTTTGACTGGTTGGACGGCCTTGAGCCACAGACAACTGCGGACAGCGTGTCCCCCTATGAGAAGTCGCAGGAGATTAGTGCCAAGACCGCGGGCATCCTCGCGAGGACGGATCAAGCGACGAAAATGCAGGCGACAATCGGCGAGCAGAAGAGGAGGTTACAAAAGGCCTCTGAGGTGAGTCTATCACTTTGTGTGTACCTGGAGCTTGAATCGTGTGCTCATTAGACGACAGGATATGGAGGCATCCTTGAACAGCGGTCCTGCTGACACGCCCGTTTGGAAACAGCAACGCGCATCCAGACTCAACTATTTCTGCACTGCACCCAACTGCTATTCCACGTGCCGTTCATCCCTTCTTTTTACCCCCATTCGGCGCCTCCTGCGGTTACGGTGTCGCGACTGCGCCCACCCCCACCTCTCACACTCTCACACCCATCACGAGTGGGTAAAGGTGGTCGATGATCAGACATCGGTCGCCGAGCAGGAAAAGAAAAAGAAGAGGTGGGAAGCTGCAAAGGCTGCGAAGGAGAACGCCGAGGCGGACATCGCAACAAGTGAAAGAGCACTGAGTGGCCTGAACCACGCTATGGACAGCGCTATGGATGACCTCGCACGGTTAGTTGAAGACTATGGACGGCTTTCGCTGGCAGGGAGCTTCTCGAAGCACGTGAAGAAAGCAATCCGGCTTCTGGAAGAGAGGCGCGCGGACATGGAGAAGAAAAGGGTTAGTAAGGCGCAGCTCAATAATTTGCAGGATGGCCTGGACCTGATGGGAAGGAAGTTGGAGCTTCTGATAGAGGCAGAGGAGAAGGGGCACAAGGGGATGTAAAGGTCAAGAAAGGGCTTTGGGAACACCCAAAAAAAATCATGCTTGATTAATCTGCTCCGTTATACGATAAATCTTCTCTGGTCATTAGGGCAAACGCTTGACGCCGTAGCTTGCTTGTACAGAGTATGTAAGCAACATGTATTCGAGATGACTACCACTATACCCTTAAAGGTTCAGGGCTCCATATGGAAGGTTCGACTCGGGGGAAAATGTGCTTCTCTTTGAAATTGAGTGACCAAGCGACGGAGGATAAATACTTGGCGTTCATTTCGATTCAATTCCTGGAGGACCGGACCGGGTTTTGTTGGATCCTTAGTTGTCCAATCCATGCGGAGGTGCCAGAGTTATGACCGATAGACTAATTGTTGGAATTTCCGCTTGGTTGTTAACTCGGACGAAAATGAGCGTGATTGTTGGGGCCCGCTACAAACACGTAACAATAACGAGGATGTGGCCTTTATATACCCCAGAACATGTCCGTGTGATACCGGGCTCCACACCCCGAACAATCGGCGCACTGAGCGCTCGAATATCAAATGGTGGGTATTGATCCGGCAGACGGACATAGGTGGTCATGTGGTCAGTGTGCAGCTACCACCTTTTCAACCCGTTGACCTTTCATCCACGGAAGATAAGCCCATGCCCGCAGACGAATATCAGTATACGCATGGCTCTCCCACTTCAACTACCCTCGGGGGCATACTTTCCGTCGTTGGTTGGGTCACCTTCCACGCCCTCCGCGCCCCTCTCCCTCTCCCCTCTCTTCTCACCACTGGGGGTGGCGCCTGGCCCAGATAACCCGCATTGGTTGAAGGGTCATTTTGGATCAATTATCGCAGAAAACAACTCCGGCGACTCTGAACGAAAATGGACGGCCAAGTTCGGTCCCATCCTCAGGTTCAATACGCATGCACGGCTCTGGTCGGACGATTCCACTCCCTCATCCACATATGTTGCAACATCTCTAAGACGACCGCCTCATGACCTGTGACGTTTGTGCCGCCCGACATATCCTACCACTTCATCTATGCAAAACCCCCTTTTCTTCGTTACCACCTTGGCAGTATCCTCAGTGATGGTATAATCCACGTCTTCCCGTCCCTTTTCTCTACTCACCACTGCTGTAGGCCTATTGGTTGCCGAAGGTCAGCCCACACACACACCTCTAACATTCTAAAACTACGCTCAACATGTTCCATTTCCAGGAGTAGACCACCGGACTCAGGTACGGTGTTCCTCACCGAAATCTTACTCCGTCGATACTGATGATACCTCCTTCGCAGTGTCATGTGATGGTCAGCCGCTTTTATTGTAGCATATTTTGTGCTCTCTCTCACCTCTGGTGTCCAGAACCCCGCCTTTAGTAATAGCCACATTCGGGAAATGACAGAAGCGTTCGTCTCCAAATCCGCAGAGGTCCGTATTGCGTTGTCCGCGCTTTCAAAAGATATGTGATGATTGTAAATACAGCTGAAAAAAAAATGGAGCAAATAGCCGCCTCTCCTCAGCCTGGTCAAGCAAATATCGGAATACTCTCCTGGCTCTCGCGAGCCACGCTTGACATCATCGGTCTCACCGGTTTCCGCTATTCCTTCAATCCCCTTAAGTTTGGTGAAGACTCCAACGAGCTCGGATACGCCAATAGTGCGAACAGCTCCAACCTCGCCAACCTCTTGCAGGGACGAATCCAAATCCTCCGGTGGATTCTGCGTCTATTCCTTTTCTTTTTTCCGTTTTGATAGTCCATTTCACTGAACCCGGTCACTCTATTCCCACTCTGCTCAAATAGATGGCGGATGAACAATTCAAGACGATCGCTAAGGCCCAGCAGACAATGAGACGAATTGGTCTTCAGCTTCTCCGTGAGAAGCCGCAAGCAGTCCTGGAGGAGAAAGCGTCCGGTGGGGGACTGCGATTGAGAAGGCAAAGGACAAGGACCTGCTCAGTCTCCTGATCAGAGCAACATGGATAAAGATATTCTTCCTGAGTAGCAACTCAGCGTTGAGCAGATCCTCAACCAGATCCCGACGTTCTTGGTTGCAGGTGAGTATTGGACTCCCCTTGTTCAGGAGAATGGCTCTGTCTGTAGCGCAAACGTTGTACTCACCACCCCTCTCTTTTACCCTTATGCGTACCATGGTCACGAAACGACCTCAACGTCGACCACATGGACGCTCTTCGCTGGCGCCGCCTCCATCCGCCGTCCCTCACACGACACAGAGCAAGGACATGAAACAGAGGACGTACCTGACTCCCCGGACACCGAAACGTGTTGCGGACGGCTAACCATACAGGTCCTATGGCGCTACCACTTTCGCGCACCACAACCGCAGCAGCAACCAAAGCCCATATCGCCGCAGAATAACTCCGAGGAACCTCCAACCAGCCCACGCGGCAGCGAGGACGACGATGCGCCCCAGTATTTCGGCCGCATCCACCAGTTTCCGGCACTCGTCCAGGCTCCGTGCGCAACGCAGGAGGATCTGGCGCCCTTTGACTTCGTGACCTTGAGGGGCTAGAGCCCGCGTTCGCGCCTCCGCCAACGACCCCGAACCCGCGGACGACTCGTGAGGCGCTTCGCGCGCCCAACGCGAACGACTGGATGGCAGCAATAGACGCTTAAATCGTCAGTATGTGGGGTCTTAGCGTCATCAAGGAGGTCTCTCGTCCGAACGGCAAGAATATCATCACGCCAAAATAGGTCTTTCGCCACAAATACGAGAACGGCTCACTCACCACGCACAAGGCGCGATTAGTAGCACGCAGATTCACTCAGGTATCCGGTGCTGACCATCACGACGCTCATCTTTGCGCCCCAGTAGTCCGCCTTAGTCATTTCGCTCTTTCATCTCGATCGCCGCCCTCTTCGACCACGACCTCCGCCAATTCGACGTACCAGCAGCCTATCTACATGGAGTCATCGATGGAGAAGTCTACGCGGGGCCTCCCCTTGGGTATGAGCGGGAGGGCACCGTTTGGCCCTCCAAGAGGGACTCTACAGGCTAAAGCAGGCCGGAATAATCTGGAACGAGAGGTTTAAAGTCAACGTAGAGGCACTCGAATTCGTGCAGTGTCAGGGGGACCGCGCTATATTCCGCATTGGCGATTAGGGAAACCGCGACTGGGCCATCTGCGCCTTTCGGGTCGACCACGAAACGGGAGTGGGATCCCGTCAGCAGCTAGACCGTATGGCGTCGATGTTCAGCCAGAAGTACGGGATATCCGGCGAGGGGGAGATACGCTGGACCCTGGGATAGGGGTAGCGTGCGATCGCAATACTCACACCATATCGCTTTCGCAGGAGGAATGTATCAACAACCTCGTGGAGCACTTCGGCCTCCAAAATGCGAGTATCGTCACCACCCTTGGCGCGAGACTCACTAAGGATCAATGCCCAAAGACGCCCGCGGAGCTGCAAGACATGTCCTGCAACAGATACCGGGAACTAATTGGCTCCCTGCAGTATGTCGCACTCGCCACGTGACTGGATATCCGCTTCGCCATCAGCAAACTCGCCCAATGCCCAGTCAACCGAGGTCGGATCCGCCTGGACGCAGCCCTACGCGTCTTACGCTATCTCAAAGGAACGAAGAAATGGACCCTCAATCTCGGAGGAGATGTCGCGGACGTAGCTTGATTCACGGACTCAGATTGGGGAGGCGACCGCGACGACAGGAACTCGATTAGTGCATATATTTTCACATGGGGAACGGCATTGTCTCGTGGAAGACGAGGAAACAAACCTCGGTAGCCCTCTCATCCGTAGAGGCCGAATATATGGCGATGTGCCAGGCTGCGAAGGAGGCATTCTGGCTCACAGGCCTACTCGAAGATTTTGGACTGGACTGACGGTCACCTCTGATCGTTTTCGGTGACAACTAGGGCGCTCACGCGCTCACGCAAAACCCCGCTTTCCACTCGCGCTCAAAACACATCGCGATTCTGTGTCATTTTACTCGCGAGCTCGTCCAAACCGGGCATTTCATCGTAAAATATATCCCGACAAAAGCTATGGTCGCCGATGCGCTCACAAAGGCGCTCCCCGGTCCTCAGCACGTCACGCTCACAGAATTGATGGGCGTATACGAGAGACACCAGCAAGGTAAAAGATTGGACGACGAGGGGAGTTGTTAGGAAACCGATTGCGCCTTACCGGGTAGAGCCGCCTGAGTGAGCACGGCGCCATTGGCTTGGCATTGGCACACCGTTGTCGAGTCTCGGGAAGCTTGAAGACAATGCAGGTATACGCATCAGTTATCCGTCTCGTATGTACTGGGAACTCAGCGTCTCAGCGGTTTGTGTACTCGCCCGCGATGTTTCCAATCATACTAAATGTACTTGTAGTAACGACTACAAAAGGTATTCAAAATATAGTGGTTTGTGTACCATTGAGTTAACGAATACAAAAGTCGCATCTTGTCGAAGCGGGGGGCGGGGGTAACGCCGTGTTACATAAGTGTGTGTTTATCACAGGCGTTCAGCTCCACTTTCCCCGTCATGTACGTCAACCAACCCCCCCCCCGGAAACAGAGCCTATTATTGGTCGTTCAAATCGCGCTCCCCTAGCGCAGCACTTTTCACCAGTGGTGTCCGGTGCCGGTCCGGTGTCCGGTGTCCAATCCTGTCCCGATTGAAATCTAGACACAGAGACTGAAAATGGACTCTTCCGAGCTCGGTTGTTTGGCGGTTGTACTCGGCGGATGGCGGATGGCAGGGCCGGGGGTCCCGGGGGTGGAGGTATCTGACAGCGCTATCTCCGCCACGATGCAGCCTCATATTATGTCGAACCTCAGGTGGCAATAAAGCCTCAAGTGATCAATGTAAAGCCGCCTACAATTCTCATCACGTGGTCGTGGTTGTACGCGCAAGGCGACCGCCCCGCCTGACCGTAAAATGGCGTCCGTCTGCGTATCACCCTCACTACTACTCCCCCAGACTCTCTCTCGTATTCAGCTATCTCCTAAGCAAGCATGTCAACCGTCTATTTCAAACCCAAGCCGTGCGCTGTCGGGATCGACTATGCACTCTCCGCTCTGTCCGCCCTCTTCTCCAAAACGCTATCCAGCCGCGTTGCCTCCTTGTTCACCAATGTCACGAGCCCCCTCCATTTTAACTTCTCCAAGGATACTGTCCCGGATGTTCTCAAGGACGCTCATACACCCGATAATGCGGATAACGACCCAACTATCAAGTACGCCCACAACAGCTCCGGTATATGGGTTCTAACCGTATTTACTAGCGACGTAGAATCTCTTAGGAAGGGGGTCATCAAGACGTCAAAGAACAAGGCCTACACCATCCTCCTTGTTGGAGAGACTGGCGTCGGGAAGTCCTCAGTCTTGGAGTTCATCGCGAATAAACTTCTCGGCAAGGACCCTGACCACTATGACTTTAAAATCCTCGACCATACCAACGAGCAAGGTGGTCTTGACAACCAGAGTCAGACCAACTCGGCCCGCCTGTACGAGTTTACGAGCAAGAATGGCATAGTGGTAAGTTCTGCGATTTGTGAATATAGTGCATATGTGTGACCTCTTCACAGGTTCGTATCCTCGACACGCCTGGGTTCGCAGACACTCGCGGTCTTCAGCAAGACGAGCTCCACAAGAAGAGTATTGCTTCTCAGATCCAGAAGCACATCGAATCAGTCACTGCGGTCCTCGTCCTCGCCAATGGCACCGTCCCGCGTCTCACTGTCGATACCGACAATACACTCTCAACTCTGTCGGCCATATTCACCGATACCCTAGCCAGCCGCGTTGCCTTCTTGCTCACCAATGTCAACAATCACCTCTACACCAACTTCTCCGAGGATACTGTCCCCGATGCCCTCAAAGATGCTCCCCAATTTCTCCTCAACAACCCTATCGCGCTCCAGAGGAAGTACCTTAACCTGAAGGATAACCCTGATATGGAGAAACAAACGACGCAGTTTCGCGAAGCGGTGAACATCGCCGAACGTGATGCTTTGGAAATGCTGGTAGAACTCTTTGACTGGTTAGACGGCCTTGAGTCACAACCAGGAATGAAGGTTGGCCCTCTATACAGGATGCGCAATACTATTGTAGCAAATATTATAGGCCCTCTCACTCGACACGTGAGGAAGCTTCTGAGATAGCTCGAGGAATGTGTTTGGGGGCGTCCACAAGGGTAAATGGACCTTCGTCGGTGGATAGAGGCAAGTCGAAGCATCTCCTTCCATAGAGGTTCTGGTATTAGTTATGAGACATCAGCTCCTGCCACACTGCTGTTTCTTTGACATGTACATTCCATGATTATGCATGTATCACGAACTATGGTATTATGATTTTTGGCCAGCCCATCAGCCTACGCATGCATCTAGGACGCAAGCGGATATCCTTACCGTTCTGCTGCTGCCCATCCGCGGCGTAGGTTGCAACAATATTAGAATCTCCTCTCCACTCTTATGGCGCACTTGCATACGGCCTGTTCGCACTAAGAGTCTGGGGCAAAGGAACAAGTAGGTCATCGAAGCTGGGCGCCAGTAGGAAGAGAGAGCAAGGGGGGCCAGGAACAAACAGTTTAATACTGAAGGAGAATACTGCACCAAACTATTAGTTCATTACTACAGTATATTTGGACAATCCCGAGGTCATCGTAACGAGCGAAAGAGATCAAACCGCTAGCTTTGACATTCCCTCTTATCCTCTTCCGACCATTCGTGTCCCTAGCCTTCACGTCGGCCTTCAAGCTCTCTCCTGAACTTCCAGCTCGAAGTGCTTTCGGTCTCTTTACGGTATTACCACCATCTCCCCAGAACTTTCCTATTTATCACTTGTGCGGAAGGGGTTTCGATGGTCGAGCGGACGAGAGGCGATGTGGGCCTGGGGACGCTGGGAAACTTGGGTGGCGTTATGACGTGCAAGGATCCCTTCAGCAGGCAGACACTTTTAGTCCTCTGACGGCTGCGGAAATTGGCGCGAAGCGTTCTGTTATGACTTTTTCGTAAATCCTGCGGGCCTCCTCTAAATACCGAGGCAAGCCGCGCAAGAAAAAACTCGTTCATTGGCGAGATGAAGTCCCGCGACCACTGCCCGGGCCATGACGAGGAGCGCATCCTGATGTGCCATGAACCACGGGTACAGGTATCGAGAACGAACCACGGTTTGACGTTTAGCAGGCCGTCCCTTCTCGGTTTTGATTACTCCAAGGTGGTCGAAGTTGATCAGCAGCGCAGGAGTGTCGTTGGGCAATGGCTACCAAAGAGCATCAGTTATGACCAGGTAGGTAACATCCCCGCGATTGTACGTGCCTACTGCCCAACAGATACCGAAGCTCAGACTTCTAACTCTCACCCAACGTCTTCATCGGTGGGGCCTTATCGAACGTCTTGATCACAACATTGCCTTTACTGAGATCTCGATGGAGGACCTTCTGTTCCTTGTAGGGGCAACGCCTCATTAATTCTGCATGTCAGCCAGATCACAGAAATATGGTAAAATGCGTCACCTTCCGGCACATCCCAAATCGTGACCAAGGCCTCGTAAGGTGTCTCACTTCCATGAACGGACCACCCTCGTCTTTAAGCTCTAAGCGGACCTTTTGCCATCACCTATCCCGCACTCCCATTCACTCGTTTGACCAGCCCAAACCAACCAGAACGGACCACTCCAGGTATCACTCCAGATGTATGGGTCATTTTGAGAATATCGGTCTCCTTGATTCGGAGTGAGACGTTCTCACAGCGGAGGTGTTGCTGTTTCATCACAGGGATAGGTGCACCCGGCGAGGTTGCATAGGTCACAGTCCGACGCCCAAGTGAGGGAGTCCATTTCTGTTTACAAAAATATTATAGGTGTTGTCCCCGATTGCTATTTCAGAGGTACAACTCCGACCATCGGGTCGATCATCGGCGGAGGAGCGCCAGTGAAGGAGTAGAGAATGCTGAAGAGGGGTGTATGGTCCTAGGAGAGGGACTCTGTGCGATATACACCGGTTGGATCGACATGGATAATGGCGAAGGCTCTAGGAAGGGACCAAGCAACGTGACGCGATCGGGACGGGAGGCGAGTAGATAACTGCGCACACTCCTCTCACAACCCCGAACACCTCACCCGTCAAAGTAGTCCCGACCAACCCACATAATACGCCGATCGGCACGCCGTCGATCTCCCGTCTTCCGTACAACTCGGGTGAGGCTTTCACCGCTGCAGCGAGTGGTTCGCCTACCATAACTCCTCCCAAATTTTCTCCCAGCCCAGTAAAGCAAACGAGGGTGGACGACAGCGGCGAAGAAGGCAAGGCGGACTGAACAGGGGATGGGTGTGTCAACCCGGCTCAATTCTGACAGAACATAAATAAATCAGCCTTCAGGTCGCAGCAGGCAATTCTTGATTCTTTCCGGTTCGATTGCCAGAGAGCCGAGTGTTCCGCACAATAGCCCGGTGGTGATGTTACCCTCGGACTCAGAGGCCCGAACATGGGGCTCACGGATCGGGAAAGAGGGCGATCCACATCCACGTTGCAGTGGGACAAAAACTGCATGTACTGCTCATGCGTGTGAACGGCCAACACAAAGTCCAACGAGAAGCCCCTTAGATACGCAGGTACGTACATTATCTTAGTCTTCTCCAACCTAAACGCCGAGCACATCCGCGGGTGAGGCGATCGTTCGCCCGCCTCCTTGCTTTGTTCGAACCCTAAAACTTCAACCTCCCGTTATTTTTCCCGTCACTGTAAGTCACTTTCTAAACCACCATTGAATGCAGAAGCGGAAGCAATGTGATATCGATCAAAGCTCCGTCGAGTTCATTCTCCCGGCTCATTCCAACGTCCTGAGTGCCTATAGGCCAGAGATGCGACACCCCTGCGGCATGGTAGGTGGTCCTTATTAAAATGGCGTTTGTTAGGGTATCCTCATCACCTCATACCCTAGATTGTTCTGTTTTGCCTCTCGAAGCATCATCCAAGCTATGCCGCCTACTGCTCAAGTCACAGTCCAGTCGCGAGTTTTTCACCGAACTCTGAGCCTTGGATGACTACTGACTGGGTGGTTCTTCCAGTGACATAATCTCTTTCAACAACAATTTGGTTGACCCACGAGAAAACGCCTCGGCAAACTATAATGAGGATACTATCAAGTAGGTCGCAACGACATTCTCGACCCGATAGCCCTGACCGTCTTTTCCAGCGACGTTGAGTCCCTCAAGCAGGGGACCATCAAGGTATCGAAGAATAAGGCGAGAGCGCCCTACACCATCCTTCTTGTTGGAGAGACTGGTGTCGGAAAAACCTCCGTCTTGGAACTCATCGCCAATGTCCTTGCCGGAAACGATATTGATCATTACAACTTCGACATTCTCGATCATGCCAACGAGCAAAGTGGTTCTAATAACCAGAGCCAGACCAACTCGGCGCGCTTTTACCAATTTAGTAGCAACAACGGCATAGTGGTAAGTGCCGGCATTGTAAACATGATGACGAGGCGTAACCTCTTCCCAAGGTCCGCATCCTCGACACGCCTGGGTTGGCCGACACTCGGGGTATTCAGCAAGACGAGCGCCACAAGAAAAGTATTGCGACCCAGATTGAGCAGCACATCAACGCCGTCACTGCCATTCTCATCCTTGCCAATGGCACTGTTCCGCGCGTCACTGTTGGTACCGACTATGCACTCTCTACCCTGTCTGCGATCTTCCACAAACCCCTGGCCCGCAATATTTCCTTTATGTTCACCAATGTCATACACCCTCTCCATTGGAATTTCTCTGGAGATACTCTCCCGAACGTTCTCAAAGGCGCTCCTCAGTTCCTCCTCAATAACCCCATCGCGCTCCAGAGGAAGTACCTTAAGCTCAAAGATCACCCACATATGAAGAAAGGAAGGGCGAATTTACGCAACGCAGCGAGGACCGCGGAGCGGAACGCCTTGGAAATGCTGGTGGATCTCTTTGACTGGTTGGACGGCCTTGAGCCACAGCCGACGACGGGGATGACCAAGACCAAGATCACGGACGATCGCGCTCTGACGGATCAAGCGGAGGCTAGGCACTCTGCCGTGAGTTGTTCATCTTGGTTACACCTAGTACTCGAAACTTATCCCGTGGAGAATAGGACGTGAACAAGAAGTCGCATCCAACCTCAATACCGAGGAGAACAAAGCTAATCCGGTGGATAAAAACAAAGCTATTCAGGGCGAGCGACTGAATAGCTTGGAGTACCCCTCTGCTCTACACTTCTGGGCGTTGTCGCGCACAACCCATTTGAAAGGATTATAGCCCCTGGCACTCCACCGACTCGATTATAAAAAATATATATTCAATTTTCTGTGTTATACACAGGGTGTACGAATATGTTTACAGTCCACTGTACTCATGTATCTAGAGCGCGGTGTCCTCATCCGGTGCGATGGATTCGACCGAGGTGCATATGATCGCTTTTTCGCCTCTTGTGGGATACTTTGGATTAGTTGTACTAGGAGCCGGTTGAAGGCACAACCCGCTTAAATGGAGTTGGGATTGATGGGAAGAAAGGGTAGCTGCCATGGGTAAGTATTTTATTGCCTAAGGGAAAGGATCGTACCAAGGTGCATCTGATATGAGGTTAAAAGTACAAATATCTGGAGTACAAACATCCTGCATATTTCAGAGCCTTCCGTTCTTCGTGCTCCCTCTCTGCTCTTGCTTCTACGCAGCACCTGAACCATTGGCCTTCTTCGTCTAGGATATGGACAAGGTAGTAACCCCTTGTCCAAGCCTTGCCATTACGTGCCTCGGAACCACTTCACTTCTGCTTGTGCGCGGCGCGAAGCGGGGACGAACCATGATTCGTGTATGCGTTGATTTTCGGGACATGGAGATTGGTGCGAAGGAGATTAGAAATAGGACAGACTGTCCTCCCGTCAGCCCGGACGATACAGGGACAACCCGTACCTCATTAGGGTCTGTAGCTATTCTCTTGGAAATTAGTTCAAGACGCATCACGAGCAACCTTGGTGCTTTCGTCGAAAATGTTGGGCCTGACCTCATTCTCGCGAGAGCGAGCGATAAGGACATCCAGCTGGACACCATTTCAAAGACCGTCCAACTACGCTGGTCAGGGCCGTGACACAAGGATTGATCATATGGTCAACAGGGTGCTCTTGGTGCACGTCACTTGCTTAGTAGGAAATGGTAGAATGGTACTGGGGTCCTTCGCCTGGCGTTCCATAGCGTCTTCTCGATTTCTAACCTCATTGACCCTCCTCTTGAGGATCGTCATCCGCGAGCGGTACAATTACACGGAAGGATTTCGACAAACTGACATGCACTTTAGCAGAAGTACCTAACGCCCAGCTCATGGTGTCCCCTAATGTCCAGCTGCGGCCTACCTGGCACGGACAACGGTCTACATAGGCGCTGATGCAATCCAAGGGCGGAGACCGCAGTGCCCCTGCTGGCTAGGCCCTCCTGGGACATAAATGCGATGTCGTGGGGAGTAGAGTAATGAACATGCATACCAATTGTACGGGTGTGACTAATTGCTGAAGCGAGTCCCCGCATGGCAGGTGAAGAGTCGGCGAGTGAAACGGCCGACACCGCGGATTTGCTTCGTCTTCGTCTTCGTCGATCCTATTCGACGGTATGCACGCTCCCGTGGCGTGACTAATGACCTCTCGACGGTCTGAGCGCGTGAGCGAGCGCTTTCGAGTGAATTTTGTAATTTGCTCCAGGAGGTCCTCGGCGATGTAGCTACTGGCCTGGCGTCTTCAGGGCTCACAACCTGTTGAAAAACTGCGTTCCATACATGAACCGCACACGCAGTGGAGGTCAGAGCATCGCCGGACACGAGTCAGATGTAGTCGGGTCCAAACTAGCTAAACGGGCATACATCAGTCTACAAATACGGCGAAATCCCGAATCCTGACAATGACCCACTGACATGGATATCGGAACTCCGGGGCTCTGTATGGTCACGTACACAGAATTCTGCATTCAAACGGAAATGCGATAGAATGGGGCGATATATATATATACACCCAGGAACACAATGTGAGCAGAGAAAACCAGGGACCAGGCTTCGATTTTGGCAATCTCATCAGCCTCTACGTTGATCAACTTGATAAACTCGGTAGAACGCTGGCAGTGGCCTGACACTGTCCGCTCCCTCCGCAGATCTTGGACAGAGACTGAGTTCTAGGCTTCTGGGGTTCGTCAGAGTCCGGCCGTCGTTCTCGCGGACCCGGCCCGGCGTGATTGAATCGCCGAAAAGGACTCCATTGAAACTCCGCTGTCACGCCGCGCGCCGTGTGCGGTATGAGAACCGCCAATGCGAGGTCGATTGACGGTCGCCTCGTGACCAGCTGCCTCCGTTGTTTTGGTCCCAACCTCTACCTCTACAGTCTGTTGACTCAGTAGCGTCCATGGACGCTTCCATGGACGGGCTCTCGACACCCTTGGACTATGATGCTTCTTGATGACTCGTAAAAGTGGGTCCAAAAACCCTAACAATAATCTCGTTGTCTAGGATCGGTTTCGTTAAGTTTCTTCGGTTAGTCTGAATGTGCCGGGGCTTGGTCTGCTAAGCAGGTAGTTCTTTTCACTCGCCTCGTGCCCATACCCCCAGAGGTGGGTCCTACTACTTGACTGTTCTGTCAAAATCTTATTGGCTCTTGTTGTCCAGTGGGCAAATGCTTCCACACCCTTAGACGCGAACTGCTAGAAGGAATGATATCCTGGCAGATGTACACTGTGTCCGTCACCTCGGTCCTAGCAATGTTGACCATGGCCATCCGATGGTCCCGCATCGTCCAAGCAATGTCTGCTACTGTTCAAGTTAGTCTTGTTTAAACACTGACTTTTTCCAGCGATCGGTTTCACTGGTTCCACTCCAGCGACCTAAAAACGGATTCTGGTTCTTCGAAGGCACGTCCCAATAACGAGACTGCGGTTTTCAGGTAAATTACAATCATCCCTTTTCCGTAACTGTCATTGACCGTATCTCCTAGCGGCGAAGAGTCCCCGCCCGCTCAAGCCAAACGCAACCCGTGAGTCTTTCCACGAGTCTGAATGGTGGATTTAAGATGGCCCTGCCAGTGACGAGGTCTCCCCTCCCGAGTCTCTCGGGGACGCCCCGACAGACGATGACAACACCCCTAACTCAGGTGATGAGGACAACGTTCCGACTATCAAGTAGGTTTATAACGACATCATCGATGGACCAGTGCTAACCGTATTTTCTAGTAACGTAGAGTCTCTCAGGAAAGGAATCATCAAGACATCAAAGAACAAACTGAATACACCGTACACCATCCTTCTTGTTGGAGAGACTGCTGTCGGAAAGTCCTCAGTCTTAGAGCTCATTGCTAATGTCCTCACTGGCAAAGGCATTGATCACTGGGGCTTCAGCATCCCCGACCACACCAACGGGCAAGGTGGTTCTGATAATCAAAGTCAGACCAATTCGGCTCGCCTTTACGAGCTTGAAAGCAAGAACGGGATAGTAGTAAGTACAGCATATTGGACGTATTGAATATGCGTAATGTTCTCAAAAGGTTCGCATCCTCGACACACCTGGATTAGCCGATACTCGTGGTACCCAGCAAGATGAGCTCCACAAGAAGAGTATTGCGGCCCAGATTGAGCAGCACATCAACTCCGTCACTGCTATTCTCGTCCTTGCCAATGGCACCGTTCCGCGCGTCACTGTCGGTACCGACTATGCACTCTCTACCCTGTCCGCCATCTTCCACAAACCCCTGGCCCGCAATATTTCCTTTATGTTCACCAATGTCATACACCCTCGCCATTGGAATTTCTCTGGAGATACTCTCCCGGACGTTCTCAAAAAGGCTCCTCAGTTCCTTCTCAATAACCCCATCGCGCTCCAGAGGAAGTACCTTAAGCTCAAAGATCACCCACATATGAAGAAAGGAAGGGCGGATTTACGCAACGCAGTGAGGACCGCTGAGCAGAACGCCATGGAAATGCTGGTAGCTCTCTTTGACTGGTTGGACGGCCTTGAGCCACAGCCGACGACGGAGATAACCAAGACCAAGATCACCAACGGTCGCGCGCTGATGGATCAAGCGGAGGCTAGGCACTCTGCCGTGAGTTGTTCATCTTGCTTACACCCGGCACTCGAAACTTATCCTATGGAGAATAGGACGTGAACAAGAAGCCACATCCAACTTCAATCTGGCGGATACAGAGGAGGACAAAGCCAATCAAGGCGAGCAGTTGAACGGCTTAGAGTACTCCTCCGCTCCACACTTCTGGGCGTTGTCGCACACAACCCATTTGAAAGGATTATAGCTCCTGGCACCCCACCGACTTGCTTGAATTTTTTTAATGTTCAACTTCCTCTGTGTGTATGAATATGTTTGCACTCCACTGGACTCTATATGTATCTAGAGCGCGGTGTCCTCATCCGGTACGATGAATTCGACCGGGATATATGTGGTCGTTTTCTCGCCTCTTGCGGAGTACTTTGGACTATCTGTACTAGGGACCTGGTTTGAGGGCACAAAACCGCGCAAATGGTGTTGGGTATTGGTGGGAAGTATGGGTAGCGATTATGGGTAAGTATTTTACTGCCTAAGGGAAAATATTGTACCAAAGTGTAACCGATATGAGGTCAACAGTAAAATATCCGGCATATTCCAGTGCTTCTCCCCTTGTTCGCGCCCCCTCTCTGCTCTTGCTTCTACGCAGCACCTGAACCGTTGGCTTTCTTCGTCTAGGATATAGACAAGGTAGTAACCCCTTGTCCAAGCCTTGCTATTACGTGCCTCGTAACCACTTCGCTTCTGCTTGCGGCGCGGCGTGAAGCGGGGACAGTCTGAGCGCGCTTTCGAGCGAATTTTGATTTTGCTCCTGGGTCCATCGGTGGTGTGGCTACTAGCCTGGCATTAACAACCTGTTAAAGTACAGCGTCCCATACAGGAACCGCACGCACAGTGGAGGCCAGAGCACCGCTAGACACAAGTCAGATGTGGTTGGGTCCAACTCATAATAAAGTAAACTAGCTAAAGTTCGAATCATTGGGTTGTCGGGGGAGAGATGTGGACGGTCCACCAGACGAGCAGTCAGAATGCGGCTTCAGCGTCACGTCGAGGCTAGCGGGAACATGGCAGCGACCGCAGGTGGCCAACGTGCACCAAGGGTTCCTCCAGCATGCGGAGACATTTTAGTCTTCTGACGGCTGCGGAAATTGGCGCGAAGCGTTCTGGTAAGACTTTGTCGTAGATCCTGTGAGCCTCCTCTGAATACCGAGGTAAGCCGCGCAAGAAAAAACTCGTTCAGTGGCGAGATGGTGACGTGACCCGCGACCACTGCGCGGGCCATGAAGAGGGCGCTGCCGAGCAAGAGGCCCGGGAAACCCTTGTGAACCTTAACTTTATATTTTCTTGGTTTATGCCAGAAATCAGAAATGCGGTGAAGGTCAAAGGTCACGGTCCAACGCTTGAGGGCAGGAGACCATTTTGGTTGCACCGTTTATAGATATTGTCTTCGACTGTTATTCCAAAAGTCCCACCTTCCTGCATCTGACCGTTGGACAGAGAAGGGTCATTGATGTAGTAGAGAACCCTAAGGAGGAGGGCTACGTTGTCTCCGGAGAGTGAATCAGTCCCGTACACGCCGGTGGGGGGATCCACAAGGATGAGGATGAAACGGCGAAACCTTTGGGCGCGATGTAAAGGACGCGATCGGGACGGGCGGTGAGTAGATAACCTGTATATGTGATGGTTTGTTTGGTGAACCCAAATCCCGAGGTACCCTCACAACGTCCCCCCGGGTGCGTTCGCGTCAGCATGGGGTCAAAGAAACCGGGAAAGGGCCGGAACAAGCCGGGGTAAGCGGAGAGCCGAATACCGGCCAACATTCTATGGTAAGAAGACAACATTGGTAGGCGTGTTATACTCCCTGCCCGTTATACTCCCTCCAGAATTATGCACTACCTAAACTACTATTGAATGCAGAAGCGGAAGCAATGTGACATCGATCAAAGCTCCGTCGATATCATTCCGCCCCCCGAGCTCATCCAAACTCCGGAGATGCGACACCCCTACAACATGGCGGGCGGTCCTTATAACACGGAGTTTATTAGGATCCTCATCACCTTATCCCCCAGATTGTCCTGCCTTGCCACTCTAACCATCATCCAAGCAATGGCCCCCATGCGAGTTTTCTTCACTGAATGTCAGGATTTTGGATTTCCCCGTATTTGTAGACTGCTGTATGCCCGTTTAGCTTGTTTACATTATATCATACGAGTTGGACCCGACCACATCTGACTCGTGTCCGGCGATGCTCTGGCCTCCACTGCGTGTGCGGTTCCTGTATGGAATGCAGTATTTCAACACTGAACTCTGAGCCTTGGATGTCTACTGACTAGGTGGTCCTTCCAGTGACAAAATCTCCTTGAAGAACAGTGCGGTTGGCCAATGCGAGGACGCCTTGGAAGCGTACAATGAGGATACTACCAAGTAGGTTGCATTGACATTCTCCGATAGCTCTGACCGTCCGTTCTAGCGATGTCGAGTCCCTTAAGAAGGGGATCATCAAGATATCAAAGAACAAGGCCAGAGCGCCCTACACCATCCTTCTTGTTGGAGAGATCAGACTGGTGTCGGAAAATCTTCTTTCTTGGAACTCATCGCCAATGTCCTTGCCTGCAACGATACTGGTCATTACAACGTCGACATTCTCGATCATACCAACGAGAAAGGAGGTTCTAATAATCAGAGCCAAACCAAATCGGCGCGCCTTTACGAACTCACAAGCAAGAACGGCATTATGGTAAGTGCCTACAATTGTGAACGTGTTGAGTGGGCATAACCTCTTCCCAAGGTTCGCATCCTCGACACGCCTGGATTGACCAACACTCATGGTATCGAGCAAGACGAGCTCCTCGGACAGAGTATCACCACTCAAATCGAGAAGAACGTCGACTCCATCATGGCCGTCCTCGTCCTGGCCAACGGGACCGTTCCGCGCGGCACTGCCTTGCACTCCGCGCTCTCCACGCGATCTGACCTCTTCCCCAATACCTTGGATAAAAACACTGCTTTCATGTTCACAAATATTGCGGACCCCCTATCCTGGAACTTCTGCCATAACACTCTACCGGAGAAGTTCAAAGACGCTCGTCAGTTCCGGATCAACAATCCCGTTGGGCTCCAGAGGAAATACCTCGCGCTCGAGAACAATTCAAAGTGGGTGAATCTAAGGACGGAAGAGGTGAAGGCTGCCGAGCAAGAGGCCCGGGAAATCCTTGTGAAACTCTTTGACTGGTTAGACGGCCTTGAACCAACGAACGTTGGCCCTCGTCATGGTAAATCCCGGAATATCGTCGCCAAGATCTTCAATCGTCTCACTCGGTGGGTGAAGAAATGCCGAGGTATTGGAAGGGGTACAGGAGGTCAAGCGGACCTGTATCGCAGAGGCTCTTAGGATTTTGTATTTCCCCGTATTTATAGACTGCTGTATGTCCGTTTAGCTAGTTTACTTTATAGAATATGATTTGGACCCGACCCATCTGACTCGTGTCCGGCGATGGCCTGGCCTCCACTGGGCGTGCGGTTCCTGTATAGAACGTAGTATTTCAACAGAGGCAGGTCAGAACACCCCAATTTAGGACCCGATATTCACAATGACAAATCGGCTCTGGCCGCACCACTGCTTTTTAATAAATTCCTTTGATGTCCACTCCACCTTTATATAATGTTAGATCATCATACCATGTTTACTTGTTGTTGAAAACTAGTCGAAGTCAAGACTCAGTGAGCGATCAGCAAATTGAGTCTAAGGAGTCCTGTTACGAGCACATTTTATATCAGCAATACGGACAGTCATATCATATTAGGTAACATACAAAATACAGTGACCAGTTCCGCTGACCAACATATCGGAGATTCGAGACTGGGTCCTGCCCTCGGTAAATTGAAGCAGAAGGAAAGTCATATTCTGCCGTGAGGGGTGTCCTTGATCCCCTTTATACATGCTAACAGAAAAGAGACCCGCGTTGGAGATAGCGGCAGAATTGCGTTCGATGGTCGTGAAGAGATCCATTGACAACCAGCAAATATGAAACAGAAAATGCGTCTGGAAGGCGCACCTCGGACGAAATGTGAGGTCCTCTAGCATCCAGTTAAGCCACATGTCAGATGGTCACAGAACTGAAGCGCCGGTGGGGATCCACGCACTGCCACCCAAATACAGTGGCCATTACCTCTCTGACTCTGGCAACACCAATGGTAATGCAATCTACCTGGATTTTCTCGCGACTATGTGTTGCGATTGTTTCCGGGGACTGTCTGATACATTCTCCAGGGAACCTTTGAACCAACACTTTGATCCATGGACCACATATTAGTCACTTGCAAGGTGCGATGAGGGTGGTTCGACCCCACTTTGTGGTTAATCTGACATCCTGCATCAGTGGAAAGACTTCGGGTAGGCCCGTGAAAGGTCCATGGGGAATTTGAGCTAGTTGCCCGGACCGATACCAGGCCCTTTCTCCATCCCTCGGAAATCCCCTCCAGAAGTTGAATCTTTCCATGTACTGATAAGTCTTCCTGCTCTCTCCCAAGGCCAGCTTCAAGCGACCAAATACGGCTGCGTGTTAGGTTACCCTCCAGCACTTGGACTCTCCCGCTTCCATGGACTATGCATTATTGTTGCTCCTCCAGGGATCTCATCCCGGTTTCCCTTGGCTCTGTGGCCGAATCTCGAGCACGCAGAATCCACCTTCCCGAGGGCAATTCATTTCCGGGTAACTGCGTAGGCACTGTCCATGGACCCTCTAACTGTTCGTACATGGAAGCATCTCTTGAATAAAGTCGCCATGTAGGTGGAAAAAAATGCAATCTGGAAGTAAAGAGGTGAGCAGGAAGCAAGTAATCGGGCGTCAGTAGACCATTTATTTTCACCCGGCGCAAGAATTGTGGTAATCACCCTTAATATGACGTACGCTGGAGCCTCTTGCCAGACAGCAGGATCCTCATTCTCTAAATTTCTGTACCCTTTGACAATACAGTCATGAGTACCTACTGAGACTCAGTTTGAAGCTGAAGTCCAGGGAACGCTTCAGCAAACCACTAGTGGGGTGTGCCTGTCCGAGGTTCAGTGTCACGCCAAGGGGCTGCGAGATTCCATGGACACCTCTTCGTCGGTTTGGAGGAGGTATTCCATGGATCCCCACCAGAGCCTGCCAACGAGTCGGCGAGGGTCCTGGAACAAAAGGTAATTGTCTATCTGGGGTCTCAACTAGTTTTGATGACTTCCAGGTGGCCTGGGAGACCCATCTGACGTGTTCATGGAGGTTCCGAAGCCGGTTATGAGCCGCTTCGCTGTTCAGAGTATGTATTCAGAGTTTACTTGTAATACTATTCGCTCTTGCCATGGGTGCACAGAGCACTTCCATGGACCAATGGCTTTAACCGGCTGCGCGTCAGTACAGCGGCAAGCACGCGTTAACGCTGTGTGGCCGTGACTTTTCAATGGACCCACCTAGTTTCATGAGACATTTCTGCACGTTAGTACCAGTCATCTCTCTGTGATGGGGCACGAGGCGCGAAATTTTGGAGTTTTTGGCACTGCACGACGTGCATAACGAAGTCCCTTGGTGTAAGACAACGTGAGAGGTGGCTTCTTGCAAGCCCCTACGCGAAGGTTGCGGAGAGCTTTGAGGCTGGGTGGCAACGCCGGCCTGATGAGTCGATTTCCAATTTGTGATTTAAAAAACCTGCACTCCCGGGCCGCGTACCAACAAGGAACGACTCATTCACCAGTTGTACGCCAAACCCACTAGCGCACTTCACCACCCGCACCCTCACGCAGACCAACGCACTCACCAACCATAACCTTTATAGCTTACATCGCTTCATTCGTGGTACATCGGATGTCCGAGCTGAGTTGACTAAGCAGAAAGCACCGAGCACGCCGCCGAGCGCGCGTTCCATCTATCCATGGGCACGCCCTTGGATTGCCCCAGTTCTTTCGGGTGTCTACGTCTATATACGTGGCCGTGCCAGAACATTCCCGAGGGGCTATCGGTTCCCGATACGACTTCGCGCCCGTATACCCGCACTGGAATCAAGGCCACGTACGCCAACTCATTGTAGCGATTTACTTCTATTTCGCCTAGCTAGCGTATCGCGTCGTGACTGGTTCGGATGTTTTATGGCAATTAGTAAGCGGAGTTGGATATCTCGCCTTCCCATTTCTTCCTGTCCTTAGTCATGGACACGTCTCCAACGAAACGAAGATTCATTTGATGCACGATTTAACGGGAGTACTGCCTCCAATATCCCCACTGGTCCCCCTCTGTGAGCTGCGAGGCTGCGGCCAAGACTCTCATAACGAAGAGGGACCCTATTCCGGCTCGATAGACTCTCCGAAGGTCTCACAAACAGGCTGAGGAATATATCATCAGGAATCAGATACAGTCCGTGTTGGAATATGAATCCACCGCCACTTACCAGCTGGGTAGCTTTGTGATCGGGTAGTCCCGGGCCCGAATCCTGGTCCAGTCATTGTTAAAAGTCCGTATTGCAACTTACTCTTGGTGCCCTGGCCATAATGCGCCCTTCATAACAGATGTCAGCCATGGCCATGCTACTACCCGTAGCACTCCTCTCACAACCCCGAACGTCTCACCCGTCAAAGTAGTCCCGACCAACCCTCATAGTACGCCGATCAGCACGCCGTCGATCTTCCGCACAGACCTGCGTGAGGCTTTCAGTGCTGCAACGAGTAGTTCGCATACCATGACCCCCCAAATTTCTCCTAGCCCAGTAAAGCGAACGAGGGTTGATGACAGCAACGAAGACGGTCGCCGGTCGTTCCATTTGATATCAACAATACGGCACCACCGAGTGAAGTTGGTGTAGCAGTCCTTGATAAGGATAGGGTGACCCGACCGTTACCTACGAGAAGGTTCAAACGAGTCACTGCTACGACGATCCCTGGCCTAAAGGACGTTGCTGCTGCTGTCACACCAGCTACTTTAGATAAGAATGGAGAGGTGAACCAATCTGCTTTTACCTCCTAGAGTGACGGACAATTCCGCAGTCCGCCCTGAGACAGGTGTGAAGGTCCCCGCTCTGCTATCAATATGGTCACCTCAGTCACTCGATTTGGGGGCCATTCAGGCCCTGCTCCGCATAGTAAATTTACCCCCCTGAATGGGGGTCCCGTCGTGATCTCGGACTTCGCGAACTTGAATTGGCCGGAAGGATCTCACCGTGGCCGTCGCGAACTCAGCCTGGCCGTCGCGAACTCGGCCTGGCCGTCGTCATCTCGCCCGTCATCCTCACCTGGCCGCCCGTCGTCCTCGCCTGGCCGCCCGTCGTCCTCGCCTGGCCGTCGTCGTCCTCGCCTGGCCGTCGTCGTCTCGCCC
>Ga0307513_10002353_pt1 | contig 26293 bp, 32 predicted proteins | sample 15_EM_MG_FD_202174 | JGI IMG/M metagenome (GOLD analysis project Ga0307513, IMG submission 202174) | Populus trichocarpa ectomycorrhiza microbial communities from riparian zone in the Pacific Northwest, United States - 15_EM | ecosystem: Host-associated > Plants > Roots > Unclassified | place...
AGTTAGCTTGACCCCTGTATGGAGGTGCAAAATCATACATACGCAGCGGTAGGTCCAGTCTCACATTCTCCATCTCCAACAACCACCGGCACTATCAACTCTGGCTTGTCCATGACAGCCCCAAACGCCACAGCAAGGGCATACCCGAGTTCTCCCCCTTCATGAATAGACCCAGGAACTTCTGCATTAATATGCGAAGGGAACCCGCTCGGTGTAGAGAACCTCGCAATAAGATTTTTGAGCCCAGTCGCGTCCATGCCGTATTGAGGGAAGAATCTGGTAAGGGATCCTTCGATCCAAAGGCAGGCGAGGATTGCGGGTGCTCCGTGACCTAGACACGACGTCAACTATGACGCACCAGGACCAGGCTGAAGTGAATGAACCAGGGCCAACGACAAAGATCATCTTCTCGTTCTCTTTCTTGATCAACAGGTTCAAGTGTGCGTATACGAGGGTCAATCCCGGACAAGTACCCCAATGACCCAAAAGCCTCGGCTTGATATCTTCAAACTTAATGTCCCTTTCGATGGAGACGTTATCCTTGAGGAAGATCATCGCCGCAGCGATATAGTTCGCCATCCTCCTAAACTTCTGGATCGCATTTTTCTCTTTTTCGGTGAGGGAACCCGTGGTGTCGAGGGTGACTTCGAGGTTGAGTATGGAATCCGGGAGCTGTGACTTTCCCGGAGGAGGATTTGGGCGGTCGATGATTTCGCCTGGCATGTTGGTGTTGGTGTCGTGGGCGGACGAGGGGATATGTGGTGGTGAGTTATATCTGGGAGAGCCACCTCGACTCCTATCCTCAATATTTTGGCTGACCTGAAATAGAATCACGACCTCGTCACCGCGAACGTCATTGAGGAGCACTCACATGGCCTCCTTTCCCCTGACCGCGTAGAACGCGTCAGACCCCGCATCTCAACACAGGCCGGTGTCATATCCCCATTTCTTTGAATATCCTTGACCACCCTGGTCTTCGGTCAGAAACGAGGCGGAGTCGCAAAACAGACGTTGGAAGATGCGCACGGTACGGTGTGGGGTTCGGGGGCGGTGACCTCACCGTAAACGAGCGACTTTCCCACGGTTGCTCATCCTGACCCTGACGGTCGATGACAAGAATGACATCAAGCTAATGAAGTCAACGCCCAATATTAATAGCATTAATCGCAACATTCCCCATGTGTGTAGGTCGGCGGGTCATCGACGGCGAGCGCTCGACTATGTATCCCCTTACTCGCTCCTATCCCCGTAGCGAATGGATCTAATTACATCCTCAACCTAAGCACCTCTTCATTTGTCTCATCCTCCCTCTGTATGCCCGCTCCATCGCCTTCTTCTCCCCGCTCAACTCCCTCCCATCACTCATCGGATTCAACATCTGACCATAACCCTCCCCTCTAACTGCAACAACCACGCCCTAAGGTTCAGCGACTCTCCTCTCCTCCAGGCTCGGGGGGAAATCTCTTACCCTTCCTCATCCTCAACTTACTATACGGATAGTGTCTCCGTGCGCACGGTGCGTGGGCTTGCGTGGGGAGGTGGAAAGGATCGGCCGATATACCCGCGTAGTGACACACTGTATGCATCGTGTGGCACGACGCAGAGTGTACGCCAGCTGGTAGAGTGGCCGTCTCAACTGGGGGGACTGAAAATTGAGGGCGGCTGACCCGGGGAGTAGAAGGTATGGCCCTGGCGAATGAGCGGTATTCGATAGCATTTCCCTTCTCTGCCAACAACGCCTTGTATGCATTTTATGCCCCTGTACCGCTGGTGCAGAAGATCTCAGACTTCCAGGGGGTGCGACCGAGCCAAGCGCGGTGGGTGACTCAAAAATCAGAAAGAGGGTGGACGAAGTTGACCTGTACCCCCACCACAAGGGAGGAGCCTTGAACGTAGAGAAATATTCGACGGTGGTTCGATTGAATCACATTTGTATATTCGTGCATACACTCAGACACAAGAAAGAGTACGACTTTCGACCCTCACGGGTACAAATTGGAAGTAGAATCACAATCCGAGGAGCTGGAGGATCGAGAGGAAGCCGAGGCCCTTCAAAATGGCTAACAACGACAAGAGTCTGGGAGTTGGGTCAGGTATAGAACTGGAGGATAAGTGGACATAATGAACTCACAGAGCAACGACGAGGGGGAGCAAACCGATGACCAAGCTGAAGACCTTCTGCAAGCAAAGGAAGAGCGAGACGCCAACCTGAGCATAGATATTGATCGCACCGGGGCAATTGATGCCACAGTTGTTCTTATGGTCGTTGAGACCGATACAGGTTTTCTGTAAGGGCACGTGAGTACGAAAGTGTGGCTCCGGAAACTTGCCATTACTCACGATAACAACGTTAGCGACGAGACTAGCGAGCGTGGGGGTAGCAAGACCGCCAGTAAGACTACCAAGGGCGGAGGTACAAACGTCGATTGCAGCGGAGAGCTTGACGACGATGTCCTTGGTGCAGGTGTTGTCGTGGCAATTGCCGAACTCGGGGATGATGATGTCGATCGCGCCGGTGAGGACCTTGAAGACGTCCTCGATTTGGGTGACGGACCTCTTGCCGACGACATCAGGAACAGCGCTGGCGAAGGCCATAGCACCGGCGGCGAGGACAGTGAAGATGGTAGAGAAACGCATGGTGAAGAGGCTTGGGAAGGCTACTTTGGCTGGGAACGACTGGAGGTGTCTGTGAGAGACTCGAGCAGATTATGGCCCAGTTTTTATAGGTAATCCAGGAAATGGGACATGCGGTCCGAACCCCCAGGTAGAAAATCCCTAATGAATGGAGTAGGGCGGGGGTGCAGTTTGTTGTCATCGATCGATCAGGCGCTGCATTCTACAACACAGTGGGCAATGGAACATCAGAAACCTGTCTTCCAAACAACCGCGTGGGTAGCGGATTTTGAAGGGAGAAGTCAACGCTTAGAGCCAAAATCTATGGCATAACCCAGGCGATCGTCCTTCCGCGGAGCAACCGACTCGGGCTTGAGTTGTCCCGCATCAAACATTCCGCTACCCCCCCCCCGGGACAGAATCCAGCTGCACACACAACGATCTTTAGCTCACCCACACGCCTCTGTGAGGCAACCGCGGTCACCCAGGACGTATTGCCACGAAAGGCTGGGCATACTCAGATCACAAGCTTTTGAACAAGTTCCGCTCCTTCCCTCTCTTTCCCCGCAACACAACTCTTCTCGACCCATTCATTCGACGGTTTGCTTCCCAGGGGAATACGGTCGAGTGCCCTGCAGGCTCATCGCAATCTGTCATCCCGCGCCGTAGGTAAGTTGGGATAGCCGAACTTGCGCTATTGAATCTGGAGGATGATCGTTCTGGATATGACTTCACTTCCCAGTCACTAATTTTGTTGTGTGCCACGTTTTCACTCACCCAGACGGAGTTGCAGGAGTTTCCCATCAACCCCTCTCCTCGGTACTTAGTTTTTTGGTGTTCCACAGCTGTCACTCTTGTGGCGGGTCATGTTGAAGTGTGCCACTTGACACGCAGTTGTTGGAATGTGGTGCGGAGGGCGGCCCATAGGTTTATGGCGGTGTCCTATAGCTCAAATCAGCCGCAACCCCGCCCAACAAAAAAGACAATAGAGTACCCATTTCCGCCCTCTTTCCCAGTAAAATTGGGCGCGTCCGAAGCACGCCTTTAGGGTTACGGGTCTAGGTCAGGGTCCATATTTTCATGTTGGACCATTTACTCCCCGCAACACGCACGTGTCTTGGAGACTTGTCCACGTCCAAGTAAATATATCAACGGTGTTCCGAAAAACTGTACGCAAGTTCTGGAGCATGGGAACTCGCTGGGTGCGCGGAAACTGACCTTTGTTTTTGTATTGGATTACCGCACGGCGGACATCACGCTCTCTTACCCTAATGGCTACGCAATATTCAGCCACTCCCGGGACCTTTCTCCCAGGCACGTTGGTGATTGCAAGTGACCGTTCTGTGGATCATGCATCAGGTATTTCCGATCACCGGGAGAGACGTTCCGTTATTGACTTGACGAGTTGTGTAGTCCAATCTTAGCGTTGTGCTCCCGTTCGTTCTCTCCACCACCTGCGTCGACGGAGGCGGACACCCTCACGCCCCCGGGTCCTCCCCCCTTTCAATGGCCAGTAGCGCCGAATACCCGTCTGTCCCCCCTCCCTCCCCTCCCCCTCGCAACAAAATCAAGGGTCTGGTTCCATCCGGAAGACCGAGTGTCTCAACGTACTCGCGAGCGTTGGTCACCCCGCCGTACACAGCGCAAATGCCACTCTTGCCTTGCCGCACTAGCCGCATCAACGCGCATGGAGCCAAGCCGACGCACCATCAAACACACTCCACTTGAATTTCTTCCCCAACAATGCCCTACGACCTCCTCGTCCTCGGTGCAACCGGTATGCAGAACCACCGACGCTACGATATCGCGAGTTTCTGAAGGCGGTTACGATTGTTTCAGGTTTCACCGGGAAATATATAGCCGAGTACCTCAACTCTCACCCAGAACGTTCCGATCCTACCCCATTCACATTTGCCATCGCGGGACGGTCGCAAAAGAAGTTGGAAGATGTCAGAAGAGAGCTTAATCTCGGTCCTGAAGTTGGACTTCTCGTTGTGGACGTTGGGGACTACGCTTCGGTTGAAGCCGCTGTCACACAAACGAAGGTCGTGGTGAATACCGTCGGGCCGTACTGGAGGTACGCTGACAATGTCGTCCGGTGCGTGGATTTTCCTGTGACTCCTCAGGCGAGTGCTTACATTCCGGCAGAGCTTGTGCGAACAATGGAATCCACTACGTCGACCTGGCTGGAGAACCCCATTTCATCAAGGCCACAATCCAAAAGTCCGTCAATCCACTCCATCTTTCCGTCTCCCCTACTGAACTTACTCTCGAAAAAAAGATACGACTATCAAGCCTACAAAAATAACGCAATCCTGATTCCCTGTTGTGGCTTCGACTCCGTCCCCGCGGATGTCGTCGTTTACCTCGCCAATAAGACAGCAAAATCCGTCCTCGGGCCATCCGCGTGTATTGAGGATTCCATCTCTTTGTACAAACTCAAGGGTGGCTTCTCTGGCGGAACGCTGGCTTCAGTAATCTCAAGTATCGAAGACGTTCCCAAGGGACTCACCGCTGAAGCAATGAAGGAGTATTCCTATCGCGAACGTGAGGGGGTTCCTCCTCCCCATCCTAGCCGTAGAACTCGTTCACTAATTCTGCTACAGCAAAGGGGGCCCCCACCAAGAACATGAAACTGGTCTATACCGTTCCGGTCGACGGTGAGACCTGGTACGGCGGAATTTTCCCCATGTACAACATAAACCGACTCGTGGTACATCACACCTGGTCGCTCTTTAAACGAACTCAGGATCGGTACCCGGAGAAGGCTTACGGCGATAATTTCGCCTACACCGAAATCACAGCCATGCCCAGATATCATCAAGCATTGTTATATGTGTTTGCGCTATCGACGTTCGTCGCAAGTATCTTATTCCCGCCTGTGAGTTTCCCCCGTTTACTGGAGCTTGTGCGCCCGTTCCAACATCTCTGCAGACCCGGTGGGTTCTTAAACGTTTCTTGACACAACCTGGTAACGGACCCGCCCCGTATGTATCTTCCTCCTTTTCCTCTGAGTAACTCGTTGATCATATCACACGCTCTAGGGATGGATTCTTCAAAGTCACAAACATCTCACACTCCGGTTCTTCCAAAATCAAGACGGTCATCAAGGCCGACGGTGAACCTGGATACTTCGGAACCGCTCGGATGATTTCCGAAGCTGGTCTCGCGCTAGCGCTGAACTTAAACAAACTCCCGTACAAGCAAATCGGGGGAGGCGGAGTTCTGACCCCGATGGCTGCGCTCGGAGACGTTTACATCGAACGCATGAAGAAGTATTACGGACTTGAGGTTGAGAGTGAGGTCGTTTCCGGTGATGAAGGAAAGAAACAGAGGTAAGGGATGTGGTGCGGACGGCACAGGCCGCGTGAGGTCCCGCGTTTTGTTCCCTGTATTTTTCTTTCCTTCCGCGTGTGAATATCTTGTACGGTTTCTCTTATACCTTCATGTTTGATACACGCATACACAGTCAACGCCGTCCTATTCAGTCTTGCTCGCTGCCCTTCTACACTCAAACCCATCACTAAGAGTTCGAGGTGTAACAGTAGTAGCGGCGGGTCGAAAACTGGCGCCAGATTCACAACCACACGATGATCTGGGGTACCACCTCGTAGCTTGCATGGATCCCTGCGACCACGCCCAGATCTTTCTCGTTCGGCTCCTGTCGACGGCGGAACCCCCCCCCCCTGCCGTCTGCGAGTTCGAGTATCGAGGCTTCCACCTCCTTCGTGCTCGTCATCGGTGAAGGAACTCCCATCATCTTATGGTACACAAAGGTAGTGTGTGAGACAGGGTTGCGATGAACAAGGGAGTTGATGGACTTCACCTTGGCTTACGAGTACACAACCCCGAAGATACATAACAGATGAAACAACCAGCCTCCTCTAGAGCTTTCTTCAACGGTCCACCATTCGTCAAATAACCTTTGTGGTTCTTGGGAGGAGAGTGGGTAAGGCGCGGCCTTCCCTAAGTTCTTGCGTGGAGAAGGCTTAAAGTTTAAAGCTTTAAAGGCTCAAGCACTCGTACCTTTATGTAAGTGCCCACGCTACTTCCGCGAAAACTCTAGGTCCCTCTCCCTGGAACTAGGGGGGCGACCATCGCAGACTAACAGGTGATTACATACCCCAGTCACTTGCAAAGTCCGAGGTCTGGGGTCACTCGACTACATCTCAGGCGCGGAAATAATCGACCCCAGCCGCTCCGGATGCCCCGGACGATCTCAGAGGGGATGGGATCGGTGACCATAGCCGGTTATTGGAAGCACTTGACGGCAGCCGTGATATGAATCCTGGGGTACAGGTTTCCACGATGCCCACAACCCAACCCAACGGTATCCGACATCCATGGGGGCAATTGTATATGAGTTTCTAGAACGGCCAATAAATGAATTATCGTAATCTTGGAACACTATTGCTGGTATGCCGATACAACAAACTATCAGGTTCCGCCCAATCCGATGGTGAGAGAAAAAGTGAGAAGCAGGGGGATTAGAGAAAAAGTGCATATAAGGTTCTGCCATGACGTGAAAAATCGGGGGGGATGACTTGGGAGTTTCGGTCAACAGGTCTCACTGTGACTTCTGGATAGAGCATTGCGCGATGGAGTGGTTAATGTGCCTGGGGGATCCCAGTGTATCGGTAATTATTATCGTTCGATGAGGATTGCGGTTGCGAAGGGCGATATGGGTCATAATACCCCATGGAACCTTGTACTCCACCTCCAGAGTGTAAAGGTCTCTCCAGCTCGGCGTGAACCTGCGAGAACGTAGTAGGGTTCGTAGGATCCTGGAGACACAGTTACCCTCGTCAGAAAAGTTTGAAGTGGAAAAGAGAGGGGGACCGCCTACATATAAAAGCGGACGCTTCACAGCGGCGGCTTCCTCCGTTGCCAAATCAGGTCTCCCTCCTTGAGAATCAAACAGGGATATCTGGCCAGACGCTTTACGGATCCTGGGAATTTTGAGACCACCCCGTTTGTAGAAGAGGAGTAATCCGAGCCCTATAAGGCACAGCGCGGCAGCCAAACCACCGATCGACCCTAAAAACGTAGCGCAAATAGATGGTATCTTAACCCTTGCTGGAAGAACGTCGATTGTGGAACATGGGATTCACCACCGATGATTGCACCAACCGGAGTTTTCGGCTTTGGAGCGTCCGTGTTAGTAGTCGAAGGTAAATCCGACGATGGCGCTAGATTTCTGTGTGAAGGTCTGGTGACATTCACACCCAAAGTGACACTTACATGATGTACTGCTGGCGGGTTTCATTTGGGATAACGTACTGAAGCTGGTAGGCGTAAATGTTGTCGTGGGTCCATCCATGGGTTGTTCAGGAAGACCTGGCGTTGAGGTTGAATAACGGTCTTGAGTGCATCTTTTTAAACCTGCACTCACCCCCCACCAACTTTGCTGCTTTTGGGACGAAAGTGTCGTTCACCTGCGTGACAACATAAGACTACCGGATTGTATGCATTGGTTGATGGGCATACTGTAACGTTAATGAACGCCCAGTGAGGTATAGGTGTTGTGACGAGATAGGCATCCGGCCGCCTGCGAAACTTCAACAGAGGGCCCGCAAATGAGTGAATAAGGACTCACTCCCCAACATGTGCAACACCACAAACCGCTGACCACTCACTCCAGTTTACCCACCCAGCGCCTTGGCATGCTGCACACGCAGAATACAACCTGTTTTGTATGATCCGCGTGAGCCCTTAGTTGGAATCGAATATATCACTGATTGTGCATACGTGTACATGGGAGTGTTGCAGTCGCATCTTGCTGACGGGCTATCGGTATCATCTGGAGGAGCGTACACGAATCCATCGGATAGCGGTGGAACGACGAATGCTACGGATTAGTTAGTCTTCCCAGACGATAGATCGCGATTTCGACCCAGATCGCGTGGGAGTAGGACACGTACTAAGGTCAAGACACCAACTATCAAGGATTTCTATGATTTCGCAAGGGTTCTTATTTACTGTATTGTTCATCTGATGTTGTCCCAAGCGACCTAATTTAGTCGGAGGTTGGCCGATAGAAACACAGTGGCACGTACCCATCCCCACCCTTTTATACACGATGCCGTCTGTGCTCGGATACGCCCTATTTGTATTGCCAACAGCGACAGAACCAGCGCCAGCATCTTGAACGAGGTCATCGCGCCCACCTTTGTTGCAGGGATCGGGAGAACCAGTGGGGATCACCACACGGCGGAGGGAGAGAGGGGAGGGGTTAAGGTTCGTGCCGAAACCGAACTGTAGGGTATGAAAAGAGGTTTCGTGCGTGGGTGGAATGAGTAAAACATACCATCTCCGGGAGGAAGGGGAGATCATTTTCATTCACCGACATCTTTGATGCGGAACTTCACGATAGGCGGTGGCAGTTGGCCTGGTTGGAGACGGTGTCTCTGCCTCGGGCATAGCTTGGGTGGTTGGATGAAGCGCGAGAGGATCGCTCGATGTTGGCGAGCGACGTGTCCGGAGCGGGAGAGTGGGAAGGGTCAGCAGAGCACCGATCAGTTCGACGCCTGGCCCAGGATCTGCGAGAGCGGGAGGGGGGGAATCTGCAGGGGACGAACGTTTCCTCATGCGTAGAGGGGAGACGGCCGCGTTGGGTATTTGCAGGAGGGTGGATATTGTCTCCGCGCTCGGCGCTCAGCGCCCAGCATTGGGTTGTAATTGAATGAATGCCACGAGGCAAACCATCTGTTATCGCACTCCCATCTGAGCTGACAGCGACATGGAACGACGAAAATTCATCCCTCTGCGGAAGGATTATCGGACACGGAGCGAAGCCAGGAGCGAAGCCAGCGACATCGAAGACCCAATCATGGAAGTTGACCGAGCAATACTACGTCCCACGGAATCGACTCCAGATCTTGGGATCGGTCCCTCGACTTTGCCAACATCCGGTCCCTTGACCCCCCATGACTCAGAGCCTGACGGTATGCAAACGACTTTATCCCGAACGACCCATCCAACCATACTCTTTTGCGACACAGACCGCAAGGTCACACCTGACCTGTTCCGATCTGTTTTCGGAAGAGAAAAAAGAAACCGGACAAAATCCTCAGATGATACCGCCGACTCAGGACCAACATCCAAGAACAAATCGAGCCGGAAGTTCACTGCATATTCCACAACCAAGTTAGCCATCCATATGATGAAAGAATCTTCAGACGCTTTCCCCCCTCTCAAGTCTGTTGCGGGAGGTCTCTCTGCGATCCTCAAACATTGCGACGTACGGTTCATTTATCCTGTACCACACCAGTAAGAATGCTCACGGTTGTCCTAGCAAACGATCGCCTGTCGTCAAACGATACAATCGTTAATACCCCGGGTTGAAGGGCTGGCGGAATCACTTGGCGCGTCGGCTCCTGAGGGCGATATAAGGGAGGGAGAGAGGAGGACAATTCTCAAACAGTAAACCATCACTCCCAAATACTGGGAACAGGTCTGACGTGTGTAATTTACTAGGAAACTGGACAATATTCTTCAAGACATCAACCCACTTGCACAGCGGGGCAAAGTCACACGGTTCCTGAACAGCACCGAGGATGTAAACAAACTTGGCGGCCTGGTCGAGGATATCCGCGACGCCATGATGGACTACCAGGTTCGTTCTCAGAGTGCTTGCTTCCACCCCAACTAACATCTCCATTAGACGTCTTTGCAACAAGATATCTACGATAAGAGCTGTCGCCTCATGGTGAGCCTTACCCCCTGATCATTCGTCCGCGCGTAGTGACCAGAATCAGGAGGGAGCGGACCATGCTCTTCTCAAGGGGATGTATCATACCGTAGATGCTGGATATCTCTGCGGAGACAGACAAGGATGCATGAGGGGGACCAGGAGAGACGTCCTTTCCCAGCTCGAGGACTGGTCAAACGACGGGCGAGACAAGCGCGTGTTCTGGCTCAATGGCCTCGCCGGGACCGGCAAGTCCACCATCGCCCAAACGTTCGCGGAAATGAGCTTCGCTGACGGGAAGCTCGGGGCGAGTTTCTTCTGCTCCAGGAATTTTGACGACAGGAGCAACCTTCGATCCATCTTCCCTACCCTCGCCTTCCAGCTCGCTCACCGGTATCCACACTTCCGACAGAAACTGCTTCCGATCTTGGTGGCGAACCCTGACGTTGGACGGGAGAGCCTCTGTTCCCAAATGGAGAAACTCATCGTTGGGCCGCTCCGGGAGACGCAAACCCAGACTCTGATCATCATCGACGCCCTGGATGAGTGCCGAGACGAGGAACCGGCATCCGCGCTTCTCTCCGTCCTTTCCCGCTATGTCGACAAGATCCCTTTGGTCAAATTCTTCATCACCGGCAGGCCCGAACCTCGAATCCGCTCTGGGTTTCGCCTAGAGTCACTTCAGCCCCACACTGATGTGCTCAGGCTCCATGATGTCAAACGTTCCTCTGTAGACAGTGACGTTAGGCTGTTTTTTATGACGCAGCTAGCCGCTATCGCCAAGAACCGAAGTGACTTTGACCTCTTAGAAGGGTGGCCAAGTTCAACCGACCTTGACACTCTGTGTGCCAAGGCAGCCGGCCTCTTCATCTATGCTTCCACGGTTGTCAAATTCGTTGCATCCAAGGATCACCAACCCACCGAGAGGCTTATCGACATTGTCTCATTTCCTCAAAGCACCATCGAAGAGGGGAGGTCCGGAATTGATCAACTCTACACTGAGGTTCTGCGGCGGGCATTCTCTGATATACAAGCTAACGACGAGAAGTTCTATTCCCGTTTCAGGTCTGTTGTTGGGGCAGTGTCACTTGTATTCAACCCACTCTCAGTAACTGCCCTGTCAGACCTCCTGGGAATATCAAATATATCCACCACACTACGCTCTCTCCATTCACTTCTTGTTATCCCTACAAACAAATTTGACTCAACACCAATTCATGCCCTCCACAAGTCATTTCCTGACTTCCTCACAGACCCAAAACGGTGCACAGACCAACAGTTCTTCATTGATCCCCCAACCCACCACAGAGAGATCCTGCTCTTGTGTCTCAAGGTGATGAAGAAAATGTTAAAGAGGAACATCTGTCAAATAGATGACTATGCCCTTCTCAGTGAGGTTCAAGATCTTCCCACACAAAAGACTACCTACATTGGGGATTCATTGGAGTATGCATGTTGCTTCTGGACAGGCCACCTTGTGAGGAGTGCCATCAGTGGCCCTGATGTTGAAGAAGTATATGAGGCAATCAACGAATTCTTCCCAACCCATTTTCTGTTCTGGATTGAAGTCCTCAGCCTTCTGGGGAAACTTGACATGGGTGTTTATGCCCTCAATGACATACAGCAATGGTATTTGGTGGTGAGTGATATGTGAAATACTTGTCAAAGTTTGTCTATTTATGCTTATTCAGACTGGAGTTCCCTGCAAGTGGACCAGTGATAGCCAGCAATTTCTATTGGAACACTTTGACACAATCTGTGACTCCCCTTTCCACACATACCATTCCGCACTCCCACTTTCCCCTTCTTCATCTTGGCTCAGAAAGTGCTACAGCATGGAACTCTCACAAGTATTCAGGATAGTCAAGGGACTTGCAGTTGAACAGGGAGCATGTTCTCGTACAGTTCTGTTGGACAAATTCCCAAAAGGCCTCTCATATGGGAACAACACTGTTGCAGTTGGTTTGCACTCTGGGGACATCATCATCCTTGATGCAATCACAGGCAGCCAGTCAGCTATTCTGTCTGAGCATACAAACTGGGTTAGGTCTCTTGCCTTCTCACCAGGTGGGGCATCACTTGTGTCTGGCAGTGATGACACAAGTGTCAAGCTCTGGGATATGCAGACTGGTGGTGTTATCAAAACCTTCTATGGCCACACTGGTTGGGTCAACTCCGTTTCCATCTCCTCAGACTGCACCAGAATTGCTTCAGGTTCTGATCATGGAACAATCTATTTATGGGATATTCAGACAGGGGAGTGTAGACATGTTATAAAGCAGCAGGGCAGTGTGGATTATGTTGGTTTCTCTCCCACAGACCTTGGACACTTTATATCCATTTCCAATCATAAAGTCCAACAGTGGGACATCAGTGGTCAGCAAATTGGACCTACATATGATGGCTCCCACATTGCTTTCTCCCCAGACTCCACTCAGTTTGCTTTGTGCAATTGGAAAGTGGTCACAGTTCAAAACTCTGATTCCAGAGAAGTTGTGGCTAAATTCCATGTGGCTGATGGCTACGTCAAACACTGCTGTTTCTCCCCTGATTGCAGACTTATTGCAGCAGCAACTAGCAGAATTATCTATGTTTGGGATGTTGTTAGCTCACACCCTCACCTCATTGAGACCTTTGTTGGTCATACTGCAAGCATTATCTCCCTTACATTCTCCTCCTCCTATCTCATATCAGCATCTGATGACCAATCAGTCAGGTTTTGGAAAACCAGTGTTATGTTAACAGACCAAGTCCCAAATGGTCCAGAATTTATTCCACCTGCTCTAGCCTCAATTAAGTCCATCAGTCTACAAGCAGGAGATGGGATTGCCATCTCAAGTGATTCAGCTGGAGTGGTGAAGATCTGGGATATTTTGACTGGCCTCTGCAAGTCATCATTCCAAACCCCAGTTAAAAAAGACATCCAGAGAGATGTCCAGCTGATAGATGGAGGATTGATCCTTGTTTGGTATGGTAAAAGGAAAATTTACATTTGGGACACTGAGAAAGATGAACTCCTCCAAACACTGGATACACCTTCATGCAAGGGCCTTAGGATATCAGGGGATGGATCTAAAATTTTCTGCCTGGGTGGTAGAATCATTCAAGCATGGGATATGTGGACATGGCATCCTGCAGGTGAGGTGGAGGTAGAGGCACCTGTCTCATATCTGGACCCCATCCATCCAAGTGGTTCAAAAGTCTGGGTTCAATCTATGGACTTAGTGGTTCAGGGGTGGGACTTTGGGACCTCAGATTCTTCTCCTATTCCATTATGCAACACATCCACAGAGAGATTTTGTCTGGAATTTGTTAGTGGTCCTCCATGGAAGATTGGTAGTCCATCTTGGATTAAGGACATGGTCACAGGAAAAAGGGTCTTTCAACTATCTGGGAGATATGCAGAATTTTGTGAGGTACGATGGAATGGTCAATACCTGGTTGCTGGTTATCAGTCTGGAGAGGTGACAATCTTGGATTTCAATGATTTGCTTCTCAGTATGGATGTATGATATACTACTTCAGTGATCATGGCTCAGTAGGAATATCCATTGAATGAAAAGGAAATTTGATGTAACATCAGCAGAAATTACAATCTCTTCTGAGTACCAGGCCTCTTTTGATAATTCCCCATCAAATATGGGTGCTTAGGGTTCTTTTGTCTCTGGAGTGGATATCTGACCTTTGGAAGTATACAGAAGTGTACTTTCTGCCACCTTTGAAAACAATTGAATTATCCACTGGTGAATATAACCTGAGTGGGGGGCTACTGACTCTAGATTTCAATAATAAGACACTCCAATAAATGTATGAATTCCACAATTTAATTATCCAAGTTGACCCTATAATAACATGGTCACTTCCCCAGTTTCCCCTGGCAGAACAAGAAGCTCTGTAGTTGGGTAAAGTCAAAGAATATACTGGACAGACTACTGGACAGGCTATCTCTCAACATTTGCCAAGAATCCTTGACATATTGACACCACTGATAGTGATGGCCCCAGACTTCAATTCAGTCATTCTAAACAGAGTGACTACAATTGAGCTCTTCTCTGTACTGGTGCAACTGATGATACAGATATGCTGCCCTTCTGTAATTTTGAGGTTCACAACTTTGAGAGTGAGAGACAAGCCTTCTGGGATGATGACTTGTCCTCATATCAAAAAAACCTATCTCCTCACCTTATGGCCACTCCCAGTACCAATCCACTCCCCTTGATTTCCCATTCTTGATCAATGCTGTTGGCATAGTAGAGGAGATACTTGACTGCTTTTATGTTGTTTTTGATTTCTGCATTGTGCCTGTGGCAGAAAGTACCTGATCATCCACTCAAAGACTTGCTGGGCAGTGAAAGTGTATGTGATAATAAAACCAGTGTCTGTAGTGGAAGGTTCTCAGTAGGGATGTATAATATACTGCTTCTGTGATTAAGGCTCTCTGGGTAGGAATATTTACCAAATGAAAAGGACATGTGATGTAATATCAGCAGAAATTACAATCATTTCTGAGTGCAGGATCCTTCTCAAAAAATTCCCATCAAATCTGGGTGCTTAGGGTACCTTTTCCTTTGTGAAGTGGACACCTAACTTTGAAAAGTGCACTTTTATGTACTTTCTAAGACCCTTGGCATCTTCAACGCTTTTAAACATCAGTTGGTTGTTCCTTCCACACAGAGTACAAATCACCGGGGTAAAATTAGAGGATATGTCAAGGTGGGCACTGCTCAATCCCTGGTGACATCGAGGGGCTGATATGGTCCACAATTGGTCACAATCTTGCCACCTCATTGCCTTCATAATGGGTGACCTGAAAGTGGCTAAAATAAGAGGCAGCGAAGACATGAGTGATTCAGTGGAAAAACTGAGGGGATTTTTACAAACACGATCACGGTGATTACCGGAATCTGCGCGGACGTGGATCCGCGGATGCCTTCCGGAGTTTTTATGGAACTCCGCGAGCATTTTCAAGTGCGGCAGACCTGGTACCAGTTCACGGCGAGTCGTCCAATGCCAGAGATGGCGAGTTGATACCGAAAATGAGTTCGCGGACTGCTCTTGAAGGTCTGGTTCGCCAATCAAAGATGGTTGCGCAACGGAAAGGTCCCCTCTGCTCCCCCGCTCTGGGGGCCTATCCTGGTGGCGAGCACTCTCGGCATCCTGCAACGCGGACTACGTATTAGTGGTTCGTTTTCGTGTCTATTTTAACAACTCGGACCCACCGTTCTTATCAGGCCCTCGCGAATTCGTGTCCGCTCGGCATCCATCAACACGGAGAGTTCCGAAAGCTGATGACGACATTAATCTCGTGCCACCATTTCTTCATGATGAGCAACCAGTACCAAACTTCAAGGACGTAAAGCTCCTACGCCCACCGCCACACATGCAGAAAGGGAGAATCATCGACCAATTGAGGAGTGGGGAACCTTGCGATGGCCATGGTGTTGTACGTTTCTGACACCGTTAACGATCAAGTCGTTGTTAAGAGTGGCATACACACATGAGGTTGGAATCCGTGTTAACAACTGGTTAGAACGCATTTTAAGAACTCCATGCAAAACCCTAACGAAATAGCTTCCATCCGGTACGTATCGCATCATGATGGGCATGGCCCATCCTGGATCTGGGCGGTTCGATGACCAAACCTCCTCTGCTATCATATGGGCCCAGAACCTGACCTCGAGACCAGGTGGCGAAACTAGCCAATGTGCCGGCGGGGTTTTTTTATTTAGTAGAGTCCCGTATGGTAAGGTAGCTATATATTTTTGGTACGCTGCTTGGGCGGCTCGAACTAGGTATAAACATATGGGCGCCCAAGTCACCTGCGCGGTATCTATTCTCCCTTGAACACCGGTTTCCTCTTCTGACAGAACGCATCCAACGCCTCTATCCGATCGCGTGTCCCAAGTAATCTCTGATAACAACGACGTTCGTGGGCAAGACCTTCTTCAACCGTCTCTTCTGCAAGGCCTCTAGAGATGGCCTCTTTCGCGGCAGCGAGAGCGAGCGGGGCTGTTTGGTAATCATCAAAGAAGCGGATTGGTACGTCAAAATCTCATCAGGCACACATTATGGAAACCCCGTTCTTTGGGACTTACCGGATCCTTGCATCTCTCTCGCTAGAGTATACGCCCTGTCCAGAGCGGAGGTGCCGGGCTCTGCAACATGGTCTACGACACCTACACCCGCAATTAATTGATTACCAACTCTGCGAGTCAATTGGGTGATTATGCGACACAGACGGGACACGCACCCCAATCTAGAGCCTGCTGGGCATTCAGCGACCTGCCCGTGAAGATAAGCTCTTTCGCTTTGGATGGTCCTATTAACCTCGGCAGCCTCTGCGTACCCCCAGCGCCAGGGATGATGCCTATCCGACACTCAGGTAAGGCGATCTTGTCGACGCCATGAGCAGCCACCCGCAAATCGCATGCGAGAGCGAGTTCGAGTCCACCACCAAGAGCTGGTCCATCGATTGCTGCTATCGTCGGCACGGCGAGCTCGGCTATCCGGTTGAAGAGACCCGCGAGGTCGTTGAGGAACTGGATGACATCTTCGTCGGACATTTTTCGCCTCTCCTTCAGGTCTGCGCCAGCGCAGAACGAACCGGGGGTGGACGAATGAATGATCAGGACTCGGGTGCTGGAGAGAGACAGAAGGGGTTTTTTAGCGGATCTTCGGTGGTGGGTAGGCGCAGTGGGTGACTAACGAAGGATTGGAAGCGGCAAAATCGACAGCGTCACTGAGATCCTTCAAGAGCTGCTTCGAGAGCGCGTTTTTTGCATCTGGCCTGTTCAACGCGACGCAATACACTCCCGGAAGGCCTTTAGCCTTCTGCATGTACGCTTGCGTTTTGGTAGCATTCACGTTACTTTTGAACAACATAGTGAGTTGAGCGGGGGATTTGGGAGGTAAAAAAAGACGGAAGACCCTCAGTACGGAGGATCTTATTAGTCGTCGCCAAGTGATGAAAGAATCTTATCTGATAAAAACTGTTGATGGATACAGGGAAGCACCCGGATTTATCCGAGTGGGGCTGAAACGGACGATAAGGCTGATCTCCGTCCCGCCCATGATCATGACAGAACCTCCCGTGGCTCCATTCCCCCAGAGAGGAATTGTCGACGGCACTGATCTCATATTGACTAGTCCTTGGTCCACCTTCCGTGGGCGGACAAGCCTCCACATACGCGATTACGTTCCTCGAACGCAGATTCGAAGCTTATTAGATTGCCGTAAGATCCCCCGGTTTTCCATTGAGACGTTCGGTTGAGTCAATTGTGTAAATTGTGTTGCACTCCCACGAGGGTTCCCGTCATCCGTAAGGCTGGACCGTTGGTGGTGCCGGCCGGCGTCATGGTCAAGCGGCGTTTCGCTCCACCCTGTGTACTCCCCCCCTACAGAAATCCCACCGTTAATTTCATCCGGGCTCTGCCACACGGCTTGGTAACTCGCGATCATCAACCGTAGTTACCACCGCCACCTAATCAGGAACAACTCGAAACCCGTATCACAACAGGGACCATCCAAACCAAGAAGAGCCTTTGTGAATCGGTTCGGAAAAATCCTCAGACAGGTGGAGACATATTTAAGCGTAGATATGACCCCGCGATGCGAAAGGGATGCTTATGTAAATGAACGAATGCGAGCTGGAAAACAGAGACAATGAGGGGAATACGAGGGGCAGATCAGCCCCGGATACCGCAACACACCCGACCATAAACACTTACTACCTTTTGCCAACTTCCCTGATCCCGGTAAACATGGAGCCCCTCCAGGCACGGGAAAATCGCTGCGAATCCCTTCGCGACCGTTCTAACACCATCTTCACACAGCTCCAGTGGCAAAAACCCAACCAACACAACGTCGAGTTCACACCTCGGTACATCACGTCCAAGGCCTCCATCGAGCAGGCGTTGCATATCATGAGTGATCGTTAGGGTATTGAAGTGGATCTCCAGGGGCGTGAGCTGTAGACAACGGGTGGATATCATCATCAGGGAAACGACGGTGGTGTTGCAGGTACCGGAGTGACACGGCTGTCCAAGCTTCAGGGTCCACAAGCGAGGGAACGCGGCGGCGAGGTTCTCTGCGTCATCGTCTCCCAGGTGAAACTCACAGGGGCCTTCCGTGTACCAACAACAGGCATCCATGCACAGAGCAACCAAATTCCGAAACTCTACAACGGAAGATAATAAGGTTGAATCGATTATGCATTCCCGGCAGTCGAGGAATTTGAGTGTTTCTCTGATGTTTGTGTATGGTGTCGCTGATGCGAATCCGTTCTGAAGGATGCCCTTCTCATGTGACGCGAGAAGATGGAGCCACGCCGGGGCCGGTCGTTTCTCGAGGCGGAGCCCCTCGAGGGACAGGAAAATGGATATCGGAACAATCTGAGGGGGTCCCCGGATGGTAGTCCAGTGGCGTATACCCGGAACCTGGATGAGGTGGTGAAGGGCTGCCTCCGACAAGGGTTCGCGGGCGCAGAAAGTTCTCAGTGATGGCCCGCAACGTAGAACCAGGGAGGATATCGCGTCCTTGAGATGTTCCCCTTCCCGCGAACCACACGCGAGGGACAAGTGTTCAAGAGAAGCGGGCAAACATAAGATAACCTCGGGGAGAAGTCTCAGCTCTTGCCGCAGGGCTCCAGAACGAAGGTAGTGGGTACGGAAAGTGATACGTTTCAAATGGGGGGAGAGAAAAAGCTGGGGGATGTACAAGAGTGCCGGTGCAGCCTCCACATCCCAGTCTAACCATATCAAGTGTGGGCACAACAATCCGTGTGAGTTGGACCGAAGACGGGAGAAGGTGTTGTCGGGAATCATCGTGTCCCAACCAAAAATCAATCCGCGCATCCAGAAAGCATATCTTCCCAACCTCTCCCAGTCCTTCGCTGAGGGGTTCCTTCGCTGAGGGGTCGTGTCTAATCACCTGGGGGAATCGGTATAGGATGTGACTCGAGGATGAATCCCACCCACTCACGATAGCGCTGTTGCAGTGCCCCTCTCTCGACAGCGACAAGGACGTGCTGCGGCAACACCATCACGAGTTTTTCCAACAAATATTGTCGTTTCCAAAGTGAACTGAGAGCTGGTTCTTCGAGGGATTGACAAGTGAGAGCGAGTTGTTTGTGGACTGATTTGGACCAATTCATCAATAACCAGCCTTGCCAACTCATCAATCGCGACGATGGAGTGTGACATAAGTGGGAGGAGGGAGGAGAGGTATCACAGAGTCGCCCGGTTTCCGTTTCGAACAATGTGAATCAGCATATGTATATCTCATTCTCCCCGAAAACGTGACGCGTGAAGCGGACGTCCAGGCACAGGGCGTAAATACTACCTCCCAGAAGTTCCAGGCAGGAGTCTAACTCCTTCTCCATCTGCGACAGCGATGATCTGTGCTCTCGCTGTCTTTGACAAAATCCCAATCGCCCTCTTCAGTAATGGGATCGGCAGATTCAAAAGCTCGGAGGGAATAGGAGGCTCTACGATCTCATAGAACGTCATGATGGTATTGAGCTGACCGGTCGAGGACGCCTGGATAAGAAACCCCATGGATTTGAACCAAAATTAGCCGTAGGATTCGAGATATCGACTGTCAATGCGTACCCATTCGTGTAACACTTCGGCCCATTCTTCCGGGAGTCGCCAATGCAGGAGGACAGAACGGGTTTGTTTGGCAGGCTCGTAAACCGCAAGGTTCTTCGCAACCATCTGGGAGATAATATACTGCAAGTGGGACGGTGGCAAATTCCCTAAACACGCGACATGGCCATAAAGAAAGAAAGCTCCCAGTACGAAGGGCAAACGCACGATTGATCCTCGGATTCCTCAACACCTCGTCCCAATCACCCCCACCGATTTCAGCATCCTCGATTCTCAGGGTGAACAACTTCCTGAACCTCGCATAAGAAAGTATGAGCTTCGTCCAGTGCTCGGTCAGGGTTGCTTGTGTAGTAGGATTCGGCTGTTGACTAAACCCCCGGAAGAGACGCAGTGAGACGGCTGCCCCGGAGGAAGTGTCATACGAACGTGAAGAACGGCGGCGCGGAGTGGATAGAGGGTAGAAGGAAACCCGTTGAGGTCGTGTGCGTTGACAGTGCCATGGTTGTTGGTGGATGAACGAAATCAAGAGATTTCGGCACCAAGTCCGCGGTTGATGGTAGAAAATTGTCACAAGAATATCTCTTCGATTATACAGTCATGTACCGGTCCTTGGAACGACCATTTTTCCCGTGCACTTGCTGAGTCGGAGTAGTCCACATTTTTGATAGTTCTAATGTGTGAACCAAGACCACTTTGCTCAATAAATTTTTCGGGAAATTACTAATTTTTAGGGTCGAGAAGATGCACCTGCTTGGGCGTGCGGTACGGACACTGCGAGCGAGCGGGGGTTCGGAGCGCTCAAAGATCTCGGGTGGTGGAAGATTAACGCATTAAATTTGAATCTGCTGTGAGCTCTGGCGGCCAGACCGAAGGGGTGGCTCACGGCGAGGACCTGGCCGAGTCGTAGGCGTGGCACATGGAAGGCGAGAGCTAACAAGAAAACGGGTGATCGATCCGGGGAAAGAAAAAGGAAATGGGATCAAACCCACTCGTTCGGGTTTGCGGTCGCCTCCCTCGTGATGTACGTACTGTTGGGTCAATGTTTTGGCGTTAGACTGGAGGACGTTCCCCCGAACGTTTGTGCACGGACGGTCATCAAGCGCGCAAGTGTTAATTTGGTTAGCACGATCAAGACAAGTTCGGTGTTGCCCTCATGAGGAGCCGAAGTAGTGGGGGCGCAAATCTCGACGCTAAAAACGCACCAGCAATGGAAGTAGCGGGATTGGTCGAAGACATCACAGTGGGTGATGGCTGCGGTGAGGTCCGTGTAGCGTCAGTGGCTGAGTGCCTTGAAGAAATCAACGATAGGTCATTCTCAATTTTAGGTCTCGCGCGGCCGGTGCAAACGCGCGCCGAGGAACTCAGGGAAAAACGGATGGATTAAACACGCTAACAAGTAGCTGATGTGGCAGAGTCCTACCTAGGCAAAAAAGGAACATTAATAAGATACAGATGAGCTACGACGAGCATCTACCTAAAGCGAGACGAGAAATTGGAAGGAGGGGTAACTGCTCTCATGTGTGGGATGGGGTCCTCTCGGGGAGGGCGACACATTGTCCCCACGCTCCGTGCTGGCTGGCGATTGAATGGAACACACGAGTTACGCTCAACTATCCGCCACACTTCCATCTGCATCGATCTCGCACCGACATGAGATTCAAAGACTCCTTCTCGAAACTTTGGGAGAGGCTGAAACATCCGGTGGTGAGAGACAGACACAAGCCGGGAAGAAAGGAAGCTAGCGTCACCGAAGAGAAAGTCGACCTCGCGAACTCGGTTCTGCAACCACAGCCCGCCGTCGTTGGGGATAGACACAACCGAGAAGGGAATGGGACTAAGGTCGAAGGAATCCAGGGAAGTGTGCATTCAGATGTTGAGGTTGAGGTCACCGTGGAGAACGAGCCCAGTCAGGAGGGCACCAGCACTGACGGGGAAAGAGTCGACCGAATCGATCCGCCCGCATCCACGCCTCTAACCACCCACAACGAAGAACCCAATGGTATGTGCACAAAACTACTTCAGTTGCTGTCTCTGATCATTCCTCCAGGCGACGTGTTAGACGCCCCCGCCGTTCCTAACGATGTCCAAGAAATCCTTAGCTCCGGTCGGAGCGAACCAAACATTCAAGCAGATCAGGACAAGTCGGATCAGCGGAAGTCCACTGCGTCTGCCACGACCGAACCGTCCCTCCGCGGGGCGAACGGGTCCGCAGACCCCTCTGGTCCGCTCAATTCTGTTGTGGAAGGTCTTTCTTTCATCCTAGAAAATTGCGAGGTACGGCTCTCCTCCCTCGTGTGCTGTCCACAACGCTCACAGAGACCTTAGCGAACCGAAGTAAACAAACAAGCAATAGAGCCGTTGGTCCACAGGATCAAAACCCTTTCTGCTTCGCTCTCCACGTCTGTTTCTGAGGGTGATGACGGGGGGGGACTGAAGAGAAAGGAACTAGAACGGTGAGCTCACTCTCCGAGGTCAAGAGCCGGGCCTGACAGACGGGCTGTTAGGAACCTGGAAAACATCCTCCGAGAACTCGAGCCATTGGTAGAACAAGGGAGGGCCGAGGGTTTTTTCAACAACGCCAGCAATGCGGGAAAGCTTGACGGCCTGGTTGAAGATATTCGCGACGCGACAATGGATTGCTGGGTATGTATCCATGAGCCATTGATCACCGACACCTCTGATGGTCGCACCAGATTTCATCGCAACAAGATATCCACGACAAGAGTCGCCAGCTCATCGTGAGTCCCGCCTTCTCGCCTCCAGTTCACATAAGTAACCGCCGGATAGGAACCTGCAGACCTTGTCCTTCTCGACAGAATTCATCACGCCGCGGGCGCCGGGTACCGCTTCGGGAATAGGCAGGGGTGCCTGAGAGGAACGAGGAAGGATATCCTCTCGCAAATCGACCTTTGGCTGACGGATAAAAAGGACCGGCGCGTTTTCTGGCTGAATGGCCCTGCCGGAACAGGGAAATCAACCATCGCCCAAACGCTCGCCCAGAGGAGCTTTGCAGACGGAAAGCTCGGGGCTAGCTTTTTCTGTTCACGCGACTTCGAAGATAGGAGCAATCTTCGGATGATCTTTCCAACGCTCGCATCCCAACTCGCCTATCGTTATCCACCTTTCCGACAAGAGCTCCTCCAAGTCTTGGGGACGAGCCCTGATGTCGGACGAGAATCCCTTTGTTCGCAAATGGAGAAGCTCATTATCGGTCCGCTCAAAGTTGCTCGGATTTCGACTCTCATCATCATCGACGCCCTCGACGAGTGCAAGGACGAAGAGCCTGCGTCCGCCATCCTCTCAATACTCTCCCGCTACGTGGAAAAGGTCCCAAATGTCAAGTTCTTTATCACTGGGCGACCCGAGCCGCGAATTCTCTCTGGGTTTCGTTTGGTGGCCCTCAAATCCATCACGGAAGTCCTCAGGCTGCACGACATTGATCATTCCTCGGTAGACGACGATATCAGACTGTTTCTTAGAACACGACTGAGCCAAGTCGCCAAAACCCGAAGCGACCACGACCTTCCCGAGCAGTGGCCAAGTTCAGCTGATATTGACATTGTCTCGAGAGAGGCTGCCGGCTCCTTCATCTACGCTTCAACGGTCGTCAGATTTGTCGAATCCGACAACCATCTCCCCCCTGCCGAGAGGCTATCCCTCATCATCTCGCTTGCACAACATACGATCGAGGGAGGAAAGTCAAGCATCGACACCCTCTACACTAAGGTCCTGGAGCAGGCATTCTGCAACGTACGCGCAGAGGACAAGGAATTCTACCACCGCCTTAGGTCTGTAATGGGATCAATATTACTCCTATCCAACCCCCTCCCAATGAAGATGATCCCCGACCTCCTGAAAGTACCCAATATATCCCCCACCCTCGATTCGCTCCGCCCTCTCTTCCTCGTCCCAGGAAAGGAGGCCGATCCCGTCCGACCCCTTCACAACACACTCACCAACTTCCTCACGGACCGAGGACGGTGCAGAGACGAAAGATTCTTCGTCAACCCATCAGTTCATCATCGGGAGATCCTGTTCTCGTGCCTTGGCCTGATGAAGGAGGGGTTAAGGAGGAACATTTGCGACCTCGACGACTACGTTCCACTCAGCAAAGTCGAAGATCTCTCTGATCGCCGAAAGACGCACGTTGGAGACGTTTTGGAATACGCCTGCCGGTTCTGGACCAGACATCTTTTAGAGATTCCCAGCATTGGCCACGATACTGAGGAAGTTCACGACGCAATAGACGAGTTCTTCACAACACGGTTTCTCTATTGGATTGAGGTCCTCAGCCTCATGGGAAACCTCGACGATGGTGTTCATTCCATTAACAATGTTCACAAATGGTACACCTTGGTGAGTTGTTGATCAAGTGTCCACTAGAAAATCATATTCACATTCCTTGTATAGGCTGACACACCCTGCAAGTGGACACACAATAGCCAACACTTCCTTCAAGAATTCCTCAGCATAATCAAGGACTCCCCTTCCAAAATCTACCACCATGCCCTCCCCTTCTCCCCTTCATCATCTTGGCTCTGTGAGAGCTACAGTTCAGAGCTCTCTCAAGAAGTCAAGGTGGTCAAGGGGCTCCCAGTCAAATGGGAGGCTTGTTCCCAGACAATCTCCTCCAGTCATTTCCCACAATCCCTCACATGCTGGAAAGATATTGTTGCAGTTGGGTTGATATCTGGTGACATCAATATCCTGGATGCAGGCACAGGAACTTGTACATCTGTCCTTTCCAGGCACACTGATTCAGTGGAGTCCCTTACCTTCTCATCAGATGGAGCATCCCTTGTATCTGGAAGTAATGACAAATCCATCAATCTCTGGGATATCCAGACTGGTGGGGTTGTCAGGACCTTCCATGGCCATACTGAGTGGATTTGGTCTGTTTCCATCTCACCAGACTGTGCAACAATTGCTTCAGGATCAGGTGACACAACCATTCGTGTTTGGGACCTCCAGACAGGGGAGTGCCATCATATCATAGGGGAACACAACAACTATATCACCTCTGTTTGCTTCTCCCCTACAAACCCCCAACTCCTCATATCTGCATCAATTGATGGTACTGTCCACCAGTGGGATGTTGATGGCCACCAGATTGGAACAGCATACCCTGGCTATGGGGTTGCTTTCTCCTTAGATGGTGCTCACTTCATCTCATGGGATCAGGAGGTTGCCACAATTCGAAACTCTGATTCTGGAGCAATTTTTGCTGAACTCCATGTGGCCAACAATGTATTCCAACACTGCTGTTTCTCCTCTGACACCAGATTTGTGGCTTGTGCTGCTGGTGAAGTCATCTACATTTGGGACATCACCAGCTCAGATCCTCACCTTATCCAAACCTTCACTGGACACACCAAAGACATCACATCCCTTGCATTTTCCTCCCCCTCCCTCCTCATCTCAGCATCTGATGACAAGTCACTCAAATTCTGGAAGATCAATGCCTCACTGAAGAACCCAGTCACAAGCAATCCAAAGGCCACACCATCTATTTCAGCTCCAATCCAGTCTATCAGTCTGGAAGTAAAGGATGGGATTGCTATCTCTAGTGATTCAGATGGAGTAGTCAAGACATGGGATATCTTTACTGGTGTCTGCAAGGCATCATTTCAAACTCCAGTTGATGACAAAAACTGGAGGGATGTACACCTAATAGATGGGAGGTTAATCATTGCTTGGCTCTCAGATGGAGCAATTCATATCTGGGATATTGAGAAAAGTGAGCTCCTGAAAAGAGTGGACATATCATCCAAACACCACCTCAGGGACTTCAGGATGTCAGGGGACAGGTCTAGGGTTTTTTGTCTGGATGAGGGTTCCATTCAAGCCTGGTCAATACAGACAGGAGAGGCTATGGGAGAAGTGAAGTTGGAGAATAGGCCACACTTGGATTCCCTCATTGTGGATGGTTCAAGAGTCTGGGTTCATTTCAAGGATTCATCAACCCAGGGGTGGGACTTTGGGATCTCAGACTCATCCCCTAGCCCATTACCTGATACATCCCTGCATAGACCCCACCTGGATTTCATTGACAGTACCAAGGGGTGGAACACCAATCCATCCAGGATTGAGGATACAGTCACTGGGAAAGAGGTTTTCCAACTCCCTGAGAGGTATGCAGAGTCTCTTATCTCACAGTGGGATGGGCAGTACCTTGTTTCTGGTTATGAGTCTGGAGAGGTGGTGATTCTGGATTTCAATAATCTGTTCCCTCAGTAGTGAGATGTAGTGTATATATCCTGTGGATGCAACTATGTGTACAAAGTGGATTGGTAGTATTAACTATGATCATCATGTTCCAAGACATGCAGGGATGATGCTTGCCAACAGGATGAATGAATCAAATATAACTGATGCTTAAAAAAAC
>Ga0307513_10002354_pt1 | contig 26283 bp, 17 predicted proteins | sample 15_EM_MG_FD_202174 | JGI IMG/M metagenome (GOLD analysis project Ga0307513, IMG submission 202174) | Populus trichocarpa ectomycorrhiza microbial communities from riparian zone in the Pacific Northwest, United States - 15_EM | ecosystem: Host-associated > Plants > Roots > Unclassified | place...
ACGAGTCATGGGTTTCACGCATGCGACTTATTTGAGCGCATGATTGGGTTTATGGGTTTGATTGATAGAAAGGGATGTGCGCAGTTGACTCATACGAGTCAGCTGATGGATTTCACACTATGACTCATTATGAGTCATAGGGTTTATGTTACGCGAGGTGATGAGTCAGCAGGATTAGGCTTGCGGGAAGATGCCTATAAAAACACTTGGTTCCGACCAAGAGATAGGATCTTCACGCAACCATCTAAGTACTTTTCTATACTTTAAGATATTGCAATACGATTACACTTTACTTTCTTTACTTACACTCCTCCCCTACGAGAGCCTACGCTCTAAGAACCCGGAGACTATTGTGATAGTCTCGACGGGCCGCTCGAACATAGAACTATTGTGATAGTTCTATCAAGCACGCCAATCCACCCATCTTACTATCTGGAGAGATTGTACCTCTCAATGAATCACTTAAGATAAGCAAGCCAGTTCCGTACTACCGGAAGAGATAGTACGTACCGACCTCTTGGTGCAAGAAAACGGGATTCGCATACACAGGAGACGACTGTCGTTGCCTGTTGCATACACGCTCAACAATAGGATTGTTACATTTGGTTGCGTCATTTCGCAACACCCAACGACACCACGGATATCGATCCTACAGAGGCCGAGTCATCAACACAAGGATTAGCGTCACCAATTGAACTTGACCCACCAGACGAAGGAGCACTCGACCTAGGATCAGCACTAGAAGAAGCAATTAACACCGCACTTTCCCACGAGGGATCTCAAAGAACATCAAGCCCGGTTATACCGGAAGAAGCATCGCCAGAAGGAACACTCTCACCCACTACCCCAAGAGCCAGCAGGATGAGTACTGTTCCAGGACCACCACGGGCGCCAGCGCCAAACCCGCTAGTAGGGTTAACAGGCGATTAACTGGCGGAATTGGTAGCTCAAATAGCTACACGTACCGAGCAACGTCCTCGAGTCCAACAACCATCCCATTTCGAGGGAGAAAGAACGAAATTGAGAATATTCCTGGTCCAGCTAGGAAACTACTTCGACGCCTTGGGATGGAACGAAGATCAACATCACAAAAAAATAACCTACGCCAAATCACTCCTTAGGGGAGCAGCCGGCCAGTGGCTGGTACCCTACGTCGAAGCAAGACTCGAAGAAGACTGGGAAACATTGGGGCAATTCGTGGAAACCCTCAAGCTAGACTTTGGAGACGTGGACGCCAAGGAAACAGCCCGAAACAAGATTACCGGCATTACACAGAGTGGAAGAACGATGACCGAATATGCCAACGAATTTAGAATGATAGCGGCAGAAACGGAATACGATGAAGGAACCATGACCAGACTCCTATTGGGAGGAATGTCAAAGAAACTGCAAGACGCCTGGGAAGCAGGCGAAACAGACAACCTCAACACAACCCTGGACATCACCAGATGGGCAATTGCGAAGGAGAACAAACACAGCATGATGGACCACATCAGAAAAGGAAGACCAACGGGGAAGTTCGACACAACACCACGAAACCTCAATGGAACGTTGAGACCCACGCCGGTTAGCGAAAATCGAGGCGATCCAATGGAATTGGACGCTACACGAAGAAGACCAGGATTCAACATCTCGGCTAACGAAGACCAAAGAAGAATGAGGGCAAACCTATGCCTCAAATGTGCCAAACCAGGACACAGAGCTGCGGCCTGCCGAAGCCAAGCAAACAATAAAGAAGGAGCAACCTGGGAACCAAAAACCGACAACAAGAAACAATGGAGGCCACCAGCCAAAGCACGAGAAATGGAGGTCGAAAGGACAGCCGAAGAAGAGTCGGGAAACGACGAAAGTCCCCAGTAAGCAATGGTCTGAGGGACAAGACCAAACCAAAGCCCATTGAGATGAGGAACCTATACGCGGCACTGAACAACACGGAAACATTGGACAACGAGAACGACCATATTATGGTCCAGATACGACTACACAGCACGAAAACACAAGTTACGATCAATGCGATGATCGACTCGGGCGCAACCGAGGACTTTATCGACAAAGAGTTCTGCAGCAAATACAATATCAGAACCACGCAAGCAAAAACGACAAGAGAGGTTTACCTCGGGGACGGTCAACCCAGCGCTATGGGACCAATTACCCATATAGCGAAAGTACCTATGGACATCGGTAGCCATAGGGAATTGGCAACCTTCCAAGTGGCTAAACTACCCAACCATGAGGTCATCGTAGGGATGCCATGGTTAAAGCAACAGAGTCCCCGAATCGACTGGGGCCAAGGAAAAATCACCTTCGAAAGCGAACGGTGCACGACATGGTGTTTAAAGGAATCACCAACGGTATATCCAATACCTGAAGACGAGGCGCGAGAAGAGAACTTAAAAGTTGAGTTCGGCGCGACCCAAAACAAGAAAGATCAGAGGATACAAGTTAGTTTACTTGACCCTCAAGCAAGACTACCGACTCGAGGATCGGCGAAGGCAGCATCACACGACCTGTACACAAACGAAGAAAGGATTATTCCAGCCCGTGGACAAGAAGTTGTCGCGACCGGAATATCAATCACACCACCCGAAGGACCCTAGGGACGAATAGCACCACGAAGCGGCATGGCAGTTAAACATCAGATTGCTCTCAATGCAGGTGTGATCGATTCTGACTATACTGGCGAAATCAAAGTGGTACTAGCCAACATGAGCGACAAGGAATAAAGAGTTCAAAAAGGAGATCGAATCGCACAACTCATCACGGAGAAAATAGTCAAAAGCAACTGTTACCAAGTCCCTAAGCTAAGAAAGACCGACAGAGGTCAACAAGGATCCGGAACTACAGGAACTTCCAAAGCACAGATCTGCGAGATCAGTGCGCGAGCTTTCGCAAAATTCTACCGACGACCCGACACGACCACGGGAATCCTCAAATACAACAAGAAGGAAGGACGAATAAGCCTAGAATCGGTCAACATTAGCACCGAGCTAGCCATCAAAAGTGGAAAATACCAGAAGCAAAGGAAACTTGAGGAAATGGTGCCTCAAGAAGATCACGGATACTTGGATGTATTCGAGGAAGAAGAAAAAACAAAGTTACCACCTCACCGACCAGGAGTAGACCAGGACATCAAACTCGAGGAAGGGCAAGGACTGCCGGTCAAAAAGATTTAAGCGCTCTCCCCGGATGAACTGGAAGAACTATGGAACTACATTAAGCAAAACGAAGAACGAGGATGGATAAGAGAAACCTACTCCGATGGAGGACCTCCAATCATGTTCGTCAAGAAAAAGGATGGAAAACTCCGACTATGTGTTGACTATCGAGCACTCAACTACGTTACCAAGAAAGACCGATATCCTCTACCGTTAATAGGGGAAGCCTTGGACAGGCTACGAATGGCCAAATACTACACCAAGCTGGATATCAAGGATGTCTATCACAATGTCAGGATCAAGGAAGGAGACAAATGGAAGACAACCTTCACCACGAAATACAGCACATACGAATACCTGGTTATGCCCTTTGGGCTAACCAATGCACCAGCCGCATTCCAAAGATGGATCAATAGGACTCTGCAGTCATATATCGACATATGCTGCATAGTATATCTGGATGATGTCCTCATATATTCGGACAGCCTGGGACAACACCAAAAAGATGTGGCAGCCATTATACGGGCCATACGAAAGCAAGGGATGAAACTCAAACCATCAAAATGGGAGTTTCACCAACGAGAAACAGAATATCCAGGATTCATCATCAACAACGAAGGAGTCAAAGTCGACCCTATCAAAACCACAGCCATATGGGATTGGAAACCACCCACCAATAAGAAAGGAATCCAAGAATTCATGGGATTCTGCAACTTCTATCGACGGTTTATCGAAGGATTCAGCAGGACAGCCAAACCACTATACGACAGAACCAAGAAACACGTCAAATGGGAATGGGGAAACAGGGAACAAGCGGCATTCGACGAATTGCGACAGAAACTATGCTCAACTCCAGTGTTGACATACTTCAAACCAGGAAGACCGCTCCTTGTCGAAACTGACGCTTCAAAATATGTCTGCTCGGGCATATTATCTCAGCACGACGAAGACGGAAAATGGAGACCGATAGCATATTGGTCAAAAACGATGGCACCCGCCGAATGCAACTACGATGTACACGACAAGGAACTATTAGCCATAGTTCAAGCACTCACAGAATGGAGACGATACCTCAGAGGAAGTGGGCAACATTTCAAAGTCCTAACCGACCACAAAAACCTAATAAGGTTTACGCCAACGAAAGCACTGACGGACAGACAAATCCAGTGGAGCGAAGTCTTGAGTGGCTTCAACTTCAAAATCGAATTCCGACCAGGAAAAGAAGGAGGCAAGCCGGATGGCTTGACAAGACGAAAAGCAGACATGCCTCAGGAACGTGACGAAAGGGTCACACAAAAAGAAAGAATTCTTTTGCCCAAAGAAAAATACTTCGATACCAGAATCCAAGAAATGGAAACAACAACGTTCAAAACAACCGACGAAGAAGAAATCAGCAACGAATCGGCCAAGGATAAAGCAATCCAAACGATAAAGGAAGCGCTGGACAAAGGAAACAAAGAAATGAAAAAGGTAGTCTTAGGATTGTGCCAGTGGAAGGACGGATACCTATGGCACCAGGGAAAGATTTGGATTCCTAATAACGAAGGAATAAGAACCAATCTTATACGACGACACCACGACATTCTTCAGGCCGGCCACGGAGGAACGGCTAAAACTACGGAACTCATCAAAAGCAAATACTATTGGCCGAAGATGCGAGAAACAATCAAGCAATACGTCAAGAATTGCCACGTTTGCCAACGAACGAAAGTCGTACAACATGCACCTTATGGGCTGATGAAGCCTAACGAAGCCCCCAATCGACCATGGAAGTCAATATCAATGGATTTTATCACAGATTTACCACTATCGGAAGGATCGGACGCAGTCTTAATCATTATTGATAGGCTTACGAAAATGGCTCATTTCATACCAAGCACGAAGGACATGAACGCGCGGCAGTTCCAAGAAACTTTCATAAAGGAAATATTCAGGCGGCATGCCCTACCACGAGACATTATCACAGATCGAGGCTCGATATTTACATCGGACCTATGGAAAGAAACCACGAAGAAACTAGGGATCGAGAGAAGGCTGAGCACAGCTTTCCACCTGCAAACGGATGGACAAACAGAGCGGACAAATTCCACATTGGAGCAATACCTCCGTGCCTACGTCAACTATCAGCAAGACGATTGGAAAGAGCTCCTGCCTATGGCCGAATTCGCCTACAACAATGGGTATCAGGAAAGCACTAAGCACAGACCATTCTTTGCGAATGAGGGAAACAACCCCAAATATCAGGCCATCGGACACCTGATCCAAGGAAGGATGACATCACCGGAAGATATGAGTCAATTACATGCCACACTGCAAGCAGAAATGACGGAAGCCCAAATGCGACACAAGGAATACTACGATGCACAGCGGAAACCCGATCCCAACTTACAGCAAGGAGATATGGTGTGGTTATTACCAAGAAATATCAGGACCACGAGACCATGCAGAAAGCTCGACTACAAGAAAATTGGCCCCTTCAAAATCTTGGCAAGAATAGGGACCAGTGCTTATAAGCTGGACCTACCGGCCTCAATGAGAATACACAACACATTCCACATCTCTCTTCTCGAGCTCTATAACAACAACAAGCTTCCGTCACAACGATCAGAACCTCCTCCTCCTATCCTCATCGAAGGAGAACCAGAATACGAACTCGAAGAAATCATCGACTCACGTCTACATTACATCAAGCTCCAATACAGAGCTAAGTGGACAGGATACTCACCAGAACACGACAAAACCTGGTACCCCGCCGATAACTTTGAAAATGCAGACCTCGCAAAGCGGAACTTCCACTCCCGCTACCCCGACAAGCCGAACCTCGATCAAACTCGAGGAACAGGGCAACGGAGACATACTCGTCTCCGTGTCGCAGACACCAAACCAAGAAGAAGCACCCCCTCGGCCACCGAAAACACCAACCCCTCAGGAAAACTGGGGAACAACAATAGGCTTGCCGGAGATGACGCCGACAAGCCCACCATACGGCTCACCTTCAGCCTGGGAGGAAGCGGAACGAAAGCAAAAAGAACACGATGCACTCCACTGGACGGGGTGCTACAACGACAACTGCTGGGTACACGACAGCGAGAAAGTGGCACGAGGATGGTACCCAAAGAAATCCAGTGCAACGCAATCCGGCTGGAACCAGCCATACGAAACTAAGGCACCAGCCCCGGAGGAATACCAAGCGGTACCAATGTGGAAAAACCAGCAATGAAAAACCAAGCAGGCCACCAGGAACTGGAAGGAGTGCTACAACGACAAGTGCCCCGCACACGTGCGATACAAGGTGGCCGCAGGGTACTACCCACAGAAAGACGGAGGAAAGAAGGACCTCTTGCACTCGCACCGATACCACCGAGACCCGAAGTTCCGAGTGGGAAAAAAAGGAGTTGTGGGTACACAACAGGAGAGGGAGGGGAGCGAAAAAACCCAACCAGACGTCGATGCCCTACGGAGGTAAATACAAGAGCTTCTGGAGCCGAGGGACCGGGCGTCAAAAGACGAGGACGAATACCGGCGCAAGATAACAGACCAACAAGCCGCGATGACAAGACTTCGGGAAGACGTCCAACGGCTTCGCAGGACGGTCGCAGGATCAGGATTCAGCCTGGCAAGGTTGAAGAAAGAGGTGGACGATGGAAGGAAAGGAAACCAGGAGCTCGAGCATCGGAACCACCAACTCAAGAAGGAGCTAAGAAGAGTTGGGCGGAAGTTGCTGAACTTGGGCAATTAGCATCGAGGGACCGATGCTCGGGGGAGATGGGAGCTAATGTCACAAAGCGTGACTAAGCAAGGTTGATTTCACATGGCTAATATTTATTAGTCATAAGGTATGTGGGTTTTACACTATGACGTCGCTTTGACTCATAGCTTTCACATGACTCCGCACTCGCGAGTCATTGGTTGATTATGATTGGTTGATGGTTTCATGACTCACGATGGTGATGTCATATGATGTAATGACTTTCGCACATGACTCATATTACGAGTCATGGGTTTCACGCATGCGACTTATTTGAGCGCATGATTGGGTTTATGGGTTTGATTGATGGAAAGGGATGTGCGCAGTTGACTCATACGAGTCAGCTGATGGATTTCACACTATGACTCATTATGAGTCATAGGGTTTATGTTACGCGAGGTGATGAGTAACCAGGATTAGGGTTGCAGGAAGATGCCTATAAAAGCACTTGGTTCCGACCAAGAGATAGGACCACGAACCTTCTCTCCTCCACCTCCGGCGATTGAAATCTCAACACCACGGGAAATCATCTTCACCCTCCCCCACCCACCTCTCTTCCCCCATAATGGCTACTGCCTAGGGGTTGACGTTAAGCCACCTTCCCTCCTCTCCTGAGGCACGCATGCCTCCCCTCCTTGGGGTTCTTGTTCTCGTTCATCGTTGACACCCGCTCATGAAGTTCGGTTCTCCCCCTTACCCCGCACTTGCTTTGCACCTCGCTTAGCAGTTTGCGCGGTCGGAAAGCTTCTCGCTTCGTTCACGGTCAGCGATATGGCGTCCGGACTCTCGGTCGAAGTAAGGCTTCGGTTCTGCTGGGCTTGTACCTCTGATGGGGAAAGCTCTGGTTAGTAACATCACGGTCTCGCTCGGTTTCGCTGTCGTCCCAAAAGCCCTTGCTATGGCCCGTTAGTCGGTTGTGGCTAGCCCGTTCGCGATCCTTTCTCTACCCCGCTCCCGGTTCCGTCCGCTGGCACCGTACTGCCTCTTAAGCTGGCACCTTACTGCTAATCCACCTCCCCGGCTGGCACCCCACTGCTCCCCCCCCACCGGCTGGCACCCTACTGCTACTCACCGGCTGGCACCCTACTGCTCATCATCGTTGGCTGGCATCCCCTCTGCTCGGTGGCTCCGCTCGCCCCTCTCCCCCTCTGATCGTTCGGCCTCTCCTCGGTTACGCCTAGTCGTAGTATAGCACTGCCTCCGTGGCTTTGTCCAACGCTTGGGAACGATGTAATGACCTGCCCGACCGTACATCATGGTTTTTGGTGGGCCCTCTACCTATGAGTTTTCCCGTGTCGACGATCATCTATCCTCTCCCCCAGGCCCCGAAAGGGCCTTAGAACAGCCGTCGTTTCTTTTGTTTTGGGGAGCCTGCTGAAGGGTTTGGGTCTCTCTACCTGGACGTTTCTATGTATTGTTTCCTTACGTGTCTGGGGTATATTATCTTAGGTGCTAGGCGGGGGAGACTTTTCCTATGGACTCGGGGTGTTTGATTTTTCCTATGACGAGGTGAAGCGGGCGGGAAGACGTTTGCTTATAGGTTTTTTATCTCCATAGCTAACGCTGCATGAGTCTTTTGTACCTTTAAACATAATAACGATTTGATATAAAAAAAAAATAAAAAAGAAGACCAAGAGATAGGACAACGCTTCTCGCAAACTTCTTCCCCCCCCCTACATTTCACATACAAACCTCAACCTTACCCCGCTTTGCGTCCGGATCAAACCCCTCGACCACTTTTCCTCACCTACTCGTCACTATGGCGAATCCCCACAACCTTCCCCCAGGGAACGCGGCCTTCGGCAGGCTCTCAGCCCTCAACTCTCCCCTCCCATCGCGTTCAGGTACACCCTCTACCGATCACCCCATCGAGTTCATGATGAGGCAACTCGCTCAGGCGAGGAGCGCCCTCCGGCTCAGCACCCAAGACTTCCCGGACCTTAGCCCAGACGCGCAGGCCGGCACCCTACCCATTGAATCCATCACGATCGTTCTCCTCTCCCAACTCGTTCAGGGCCTTGTGACCGTCTCACATCAGCTGAGCGGGGTAACCCAGGCTGTCGCAACCATCTCCGAGGAAAACGAGAACCTCAGGGAGGAGCTCCATGACATCTCCTCGCAACTCGCTAACCTCCCCCCCACACAAGAACAAACAACCGCCCCGGGGATCGCCGATCTCCAAGCATCCATACGTGACCTGTCACATCGTGTGTCGGCCCCGATCCCTGCCCCCCTGGCTCAGGCCCCCCCCCCACCAAGAATGCCCCAGCCCCCCCCAACTGCCGGCCCCCCCCCTTCGAAGAAAGGAAAAGAAAGGGCCCGTGCACCACCCACACCTCCCTCAGCCGCGGCTGAAGACCCTAAATACCTCCTACCATTCTACGATACGAGGCTGGGCAAGGCGTTCGGAGACCCCGAAAAGTACGCCAGGCTGTATCCCAACTCCTATGAAGCCGGTGAATTCCGGAAGGGGAGGTACCACCTCGACTCCTTCACACCAGGCCACCTCCACCCCGACGCCCACCCCTCCCCCTCTTACACGCAAGCTGCCTCCGGCTCAGGCTCTGGCGGCAAGGGCAAAAGCAAAGCTGGGAAGCCTCCTTCCCCCCAACAAGTTGCGAGTGCGGTCGCCCCTCCTGTTAAAAAGGGGCCTCCCTCCCTCCCAGGTGCCCAACGACGCTTCTTTGCTCCTCGCCAGTCCCCGTCCCCTCACCCAGACGCTCTCACAATTGCCGCTACGTTTCCCGACATCGCCGCTCGCGTCCTCCGCGAATCGCACTGCCTCCTTCCCCTTGGCTTCACTGCTACTGTCAACCCCCGTGGCTCAGTCTCCCTGACTGTGACCGACAAGGCAACCCCCGCCGCCTCATACGCCCCCTATTTTGACTCCCTCACAAGGGCCCTCAATCAGTCCTTCCCGGTAGGAGAAAACCCCTGGTGCACCCTCGTCCTCGCCCCCACTGCCGTTCAACTAGCAATTCACGGCCTCCCCCTGCGCTTCCTCCTCCAAGATGAAGAGGAACTCTTCCCATATATCCGGCAAGCAATCCTCAACGACAAAGCGACCCAGATTCTCTCAGCCAGGTACCTTAACCCTAGCAGAGATTCTAGGGAGACCAAGCAGGCCACTTCGGTGGTTATCACCGTCGACCCCCACAACGTTTCGGCCCTCAGTTCAGGGGTCGTCATCCTCTCACAGAAACGCAAGGTCGAACTTGCCTTCTACTCCTCCAGAACCGCCCAGTGTAAGAACTGCTGGAGATATGGACACGCCCAGCAACGATGCCCCGCCTCCCACCCCACGTGCCCCATTTGTGCGCTTCACCATACTCGCGCGGCTCACAGATGCCAGAATCCAACCTGCCCCAGGAGCGGGAACAATAAGCCAGTCCCATCCTGTTGCCCGACCTTGCCCCCCCATTGCTGCAACTGCGGTGGTGACCACACTGCCACATTCAGAGAATGTCCGGCTCGACCTCCCCCGCCTGTCCCAACCAGAACCAGCTCGCCCGTCCCCCCCCCAACCGGTCAAGACCCCATGGATCTGGCGGTCGATGGGGGTCCGACATCCACTACTCCCCCGCCCGGGTCGGGTCCCCCTGCGGTGGACTTAACCCCCAGACAACCTCCGCCGGCTGGACCCTCTACGCATCCCGGCACTACTCACGGCTTCGGCGGTCCTCTCCCCCTGGAGGAGCCTAGCCCTACCCCTGCCTCTTCGACTAGACAGGTTCGTCCCGGTAATGAATAATCGACCAATGCCTCCTCCCCGGGGTCAAGGGCCGGTCCCTGCCCCTGCGTTTCTTTCCATCCTTCAACATAACTGCCTTGGGAGCTGGAATGTTTTTCTTTCCTTGTTTGAGTCGTTCAAAGCGACGACCACCTATCCTTCGATAGTCCTTTTGCAGGATCCACCTGTCAACAAGGCTCATCTTCCTTCCTTTAATGGGTTCAAGTCCTTCTTTCCCCCTGTTAGGAAGCCACGAGTGGCGGCCTACGTTCATATGTCTTTTCTTTCCAACTACACGGTGCTCCCCAGGTTCAAAGGGGTGGACGATGTTCTTTCTCTCGACATCTCCTCCGATGAGCCCCTTTTTGGCACCGCCTTCCACTCATTCAGGATAATCAATGCATACTCTACCAACACCGTTGACCACAGGGTCCACTCCGTCTCGCCAGAAGTTCTCTTCCCCGATCTTGGGTTTCCCCTCTTAGTTTTAGGGGACCTCAACATCCACAACCCCCTCTCGGACCCTCTGCGGCATTTCTCCCACCGGGAAATCTCCTCCTCGACTCCCTATTTTGAGAAAGCGGCAGAATCGGGCTTCGCCCTCCTTAATCCCCCAGGGGAGTACACAAGGTTTCCCCTAGTAGGGAACGCTCGCCCCTCGGTCATTGACCTCGCCTTTGCAAACCCCCCCCTCCTCCCCATAATTAGAAGTTGGGAAGCCTCCCTCCCCTCAACAGGTTCCAACCACATACCAATAACGATCACCCTCGCCGCGCCATCCCTAAACCAAAAACCCCCATGCCCGCGGTGGGCAGACACGGACTGGGAGACCCTCCACCCAATCATTAAGGGTTTTAAGGTCCCGCCTGCGCCACCATGCCCCACCCCTCTACAGCTGGATGAATGGATGTCAGCATCGCTGAACCGTCTGGTGGCTCTCCTGAAGGAGCACACGCCGGTATCCAGGCCTTCCCACCACTCCAAACCTTGGTGGACCCCTCACCTGTCAATCCTCCGCCGCGAATATCACAAGGCCGCCAGGGCAGCCAGAAAGCGCGACACTCCACACATGCGAGAGGTTGCTGGCACCTCCAAGGCGGGGTACTTCAAAGCAATCAAGGCCGCTAAAAACAAACACTGGTCCTCCTTTTTACTGACCGCTACCCCTCAAAGCCTGTGGACGGCTAAGAGGTTCGCCGTTGGGCGTGCCCAACCGCGTTTCCCCTCACTCCCAGGGGCCGAGACCCCGACACAGATGAACAATGTCCTTTTGGACCACTTCTTTCCCCCAAAGGAACCCTTCTCCCCGCCACCCAGGCTCAGGCCGGACAGGTCGGCAACCCCCTTGACGACGGACGAGATAGCCACGGCTCTCTCCAAGTGCTTCCCGACCTCGGCCCCAGGCCCGGATGGGATACCCTACTCTGTTGGGAAACAGGTCAACAAGATCAACCCGACAGTCCTCCTCCACATACTTGCCCCGCTGGTACTCCTGGGGTACCACCCCGCGTCACTGAAAAGTTCGAACGGGGTAGTGCTAGACAAACCAGGCAAGCCCTCCTACGAATCACCCTCCTCCTTCAGGATAATCGTCCTGATCCGAACAGTCTCGAAGATCCTGGAAAGGATTATAGCAGCCCGCCTACTCGCGGCAGCCCGGCTCAGAGGGCTGCTACACCCCAACCAATGCGGTTCGCTCCCTGGGCTTAGTACCTACGACGCGTGCCTCACCCTGACCAACGACGTCAGAACCCTGCAGAGGCCCCGCCTCAAGGTCTCCTCCCTGTTTTTAGATATAAAAGCAGGGTTCGACAACGTCGACAACAAAACTTTAGCACGAATCCTGAGGGAAGGCGGGGTACCCCCCTACCTGGTTTCCTGGGTTTCGTCCTTCCTTCGCGAGCGAAGCTGCACCCTGATTTTCCAAGGAGCACCAGGGACCCCAGCCCCAGTCAACGTCGGAGCCCCCCAAGGCTCTCCGATCTCACCACTCCGCTTGCTCCTCTACGTTGCGCCACTGCACTTCGGGATCCCCCGGGGTCTGATGATCTCATATGTGGACGACTTCGCCCTCACAGTAGCTTCCCTCTCCTACCGTGGCAACATCCGACGGCTCCAAGATCTCTTCAACAAGCTCGAAAGGAAGGCGTCCCGCCTGGGCGTCTCCTTTTCGGTCGCAAAGACAGAACTGATACATTGGAGGACCCCCAGCCAGAGGCACTCCCCGAAGTGCGTCTCACCTATCCAAATCAAAGGGGATCTCTTCCACCGCAGCAACTCTGTTAGATGGCTCGGGTACTGGTTCGCTCCGGCCCTTGACCCCGCTGCACACTTCTCGTGACGCTTGGCCCTTGCCCAGGGTGGGTTCGCCCTAATTCGACCCCTCAGTCCGCCCGGCGCGGGCCTCCCCCCCTACCTATGCCACAGATTGGCGACATCATTGATTGCCCCCATCCTACTCTACGGCGCGGACCTGTTCACACCTAGCGTGGGCACGACAACCCGCCTCGATACGTTCTGGCGAAAGGTCCAAAGATGGACCACAAACTGCTTCTCGGCCACGCCCACCGGAATACTCTCGGTGGAGTCCTGTCTCCCGCCCGTCTCCCTCCTGATCACCCACCGGCAAAGGCTGGCGGCGCTCAGGGTGGTCTGCTCACCTCCTAGCGTAAACCCGGCAACGGCCCGCCTTCACCCCTCGTTCCCCTCTCTTTCGCTGCATCGGGCGCCTGATTCCTCACGGGCTTTAACCAGAGGCCTGTCGTCCGTCTACCTTCCCCTGCACTGGAAAACGCCCGGCCCTGTCCCGCCGATGAGGAACCACCTACCGGTTGACGCGGTGGCTCACAGGACAATACCCTTCACCCTCGGGCTATCTAGGATGCCCATGATCAACTCCCACCTTGTCGTCCCGACCCCCGCCCTCCCGCCCCAGTCCCTGATGGACAACACCTATTCCGCCCTGAAGAAGAGGGTAAGGGAGAAACTCCTGGTGGAGTGGGCCTCCCTCTTCCCGACTCCCGGGTATTACCTACACCCTCCGGCACTACAACCAAGGCCTTTTATGGGATTGGGCAAGTTCGTCGCCGGAAGAATTCACCAGATGAGGGCCGGTAAGAGTTACCTGGCCGCCCACCCAACTTGGAGGTCCCCCGATGCCGACACCTCCTGCCCCCGCTGTGGTTTGGAGCCTGAAACCTTCGAACACACCATCCTCTCCTGCCCCTCGAGACAACACAGCAGGTTACGCCTCCTCCAAGGCGTCACTCATGTCGGTCCCGAAGCCCCACTTTGGTCGTCCCTTCCTCTGCTAAAAAGGCTCGCCTCCTTCATAAGCGTCACCCCACGGGATTTCCCCCCTCCATGTTCCCACCCACCACCCCCCCCTCTTCCCCCCCGCTCTCTCTCTCACCCCCCAGGGTGCCCCCCCAGGTTTTTCGTGTTTTTTCGTTGGCTGAGGTTTAGGGAAGTTGGGTTTTCTCTCCTTTGTCTTATGTAGGCTTTCCTTTTTAGACGACTAAGCTGTTAGTTGTGCTTTCCTTGTTATATGTGGCCGATGGCCCGGCGGAGGAGAAACCTGCGCGATAGTGGATATTTACTGGTGCCGTGACTTTCTTTTGTTAGTTGTTTTTGATTTATAGGTTTTGTTCTCTCCATAGCTAGCGCTGCATGAGGCTTTTTGTACCTAAAAACAATGAACGCATGATTATAAAAAATATAAAAATAAAAATAAAAAATAAAAAAAATAAAAAAAGACCAAGAGATAGGACACGAACCATCTCTCCTCCACCTCCGGCGATTGAAATCTCAACACCACGGGAAATCATCGTCACTTTCCCCCACCCACCTCTCTTCCCCCATCATGGCTACTGCCTAGGGGTTGACGTTAAGCCATCTTCCCTCCTCTCCTGGGGCACGCATGCCTCCCCTCCTTGGGGTTCTTGTTCCCGTTCATCGTTGACACCCGCTCATGAAGTTCGGTTCTCCCCCTTACCCCGCACTTGCTTCGCACCTCGCTTAGCATTTTGCACGGTCGGAAAGCTTCTCGCTTCGTTCACGGTCGGCGATATGGCGTCCGGACTCTCGGTCGAAGTAAGACCTCGGTTCTGCTGGGCTTGTACCTCTGATGGGGAAGGCCTCGGTTAGTAACATCACGGTCTCGCTCGGTTTCGCTGTCGTCCCAAAAGCCCTTGCTATGGCCCGTTAGTCGGTTGTGGCTAGCCCGCTCGCGATCCTTCCTCCGCCCCCCTCCCGGTTCCGTCCGCTGGCACCGTACTGCCCCTTAAGCTGGCACCTTACTGCTAATCCGCCTCCCCGGCTGGCACCCTACTGCTCCCCCCCCACCCGCTGGCACCCTACTGCTATTCACCGGCTGGCACCCTACTACTACTCACCGGCTGGCACCCTACTGCTCATCGTCGTTGGCTGGCATCCCCTCTGCCCGGTGGCTCCGCTCGCCCACCTGCCTCTCTCCCTCCTGCGATTTACTCTACGGTCGCAATCCTCGCTTAGGTTACGGTTGATCATGGTATTGCACTGCCTCCTTGGTCTCTCCTAAACGCCGACGCGTCGCCACCTTCTGGTCACTCCCGACCGTTGAGCCGCCGCCCCAACCGTGTTTCACCGTACGGGTTCTTGGATTTGGCATATTGGCAATAGTAGTTGTATCTAGGCGTTTCTTTGATTCTTTTCTTAGTGTTACCTGGGGGCCTGCTGAAGGGTTTGGGTCTCCCTCCTGTACGTTTCTATGAGTGGTTTCCCTACGTGTCTGAGGTGCGAGTCTTAGGTGCTAGGCGGGGGAAGTTTCTTCTATGGTCTCGGGGGGTTTGATTTTTCCTATGACGAGGTGAAGCGGGCGGGAAGACGTTTGCTTATAGGTTTTTTATCTCCATAGCTAGCGCTGCATGAGTCTTTTGTACCTATAAACATAATAACGATTTGAATAAAAAAATGAAAAAATGAAAAAATGAAAAAAACGACCAAGAGATAGGATCTTCACGCAACCATCTAAGTACTTTTCTATACTTTAAGATATTGCAATACGATTTACGCTTTACTTTCTTTACTTACACTCCTCCACTACGAGAGCCTACACTCTAAGAACCCGGAGACTGTTGTGATAGTCTCGACGGGCCGCTCCAACATAGAACTATTGTGATAGTTCTATCAAGCACGCCAATCCACCCATCTTACTATCTGGAGAGATAGTACCTCTGAACGAATCACTTAAGATAAGCAAGCCAGTTCCGTACTACCGGAAGAGATAGTACGTACCGACCTCTTGGTGCAAGAAAACGGGATTCGCATACGCAGGAGACGACTGTCGTTGCCTGTTGCATACACGCTCAACAATAGGATTGTTACATAGTCCTCTGGTTGATTTCTCCCTCATAGCCCAATATCGCACCTATACACGAAATACACTTTCCTACCTGAAAAGGTATCTGTAGACATTTCACTAGACAAAAGACATTTTCCTTGAATTCTGTATCAAGAAAGCTACCCACGCTGAAGCACACCACCAGGATTGGGAGTTACAGGAACTAATTGCACATCAACCTACTCATCAGATTCGGCATACCTCTGCAGCCAAACCCCATCGGCCGGCGGATCGAGAGAGACTTCAAATGGTTAATCAGCATGAGGATTTGATCCGGCGGGAAAATTCCTTCAACTTGATCAAAATGCCCTATCCTACTCACCTTTCCTCGTACCTACGACATTTTGGATCCATATCAATATATTCAACCGAGGTCAGTGAGTTAGCCTATAAGAATCAAATCAAAGAAAGTTACCACAGGCCAAACAAAAATTAAGCTGCCCCCCCAGATCTTTTCACACTACTATGGCAGGCAGCATGCCCTAGGAATCACGCTACAGACACTAGATGTTTTTTTGCAAACAGAACATGTCGTTGCAATGGAAAGCACCAGGAGGACGACCGCAGCTGCACCTCAGAGAATTCACCAACGCCTGATGAAGAACATCAGCCCCCTCACTGCGCTCTGCAGCACCTACAACATCGATTATAGGTACATAACAGAGGAGAGGTTACATTTTACCAAGCAAACTGTCACTGATGACCGTCTGCTGTCTTCTTACCCTACCAAACTTCGTTTTCTTCTCATAGAGCAATTTACGCACCTTGAAATGCCGGTCACTGCCTTTCAGGAAACGGACATTTTCCAGATTCACCAAGCCCACCGCACCGGAATAATGGCTTTCCATAGCGCTGATCCCAGACATGATTGTGTATAGATCCAGGCCGGTGGAGAGGACAGCAAGTGATATCTTGAGGAGACGGGGGTCGCGCAATTGTTAGCCCTTTTCGAGATACGAAACACCCCCAGCAAGGCAGCTGGTGTCCGGTACGTAGCATTACTTCACGTACTCAATCCGATCAATTCTGGTAGATTCCATCTAGTAAGTGGACATATACGAGTCGGGAAGCAGCATAGTGGTTGCGAGAAGGGAATAGTTGATATAGGGACAGAGATTGGACAGGCACATGTAATTCTCATCAGGGAAGGCCAATATATAGTAAATCACAGGATTGATCTGCAGACATTTAATGAAATATATTAAATTATTCTATACTACTGGATTGGGTACTAGTATAATATGTACTGAGGCAAGTTGAAGGCACAGGCTTCAGATGGCTATTGCCACCTCGGTGCCCAGATTCAACTCAGCCGTGAGAGTAGGGCGGATGTATCAATTTGTTGTTGATTAGGCTACAGAATTGTGTATGATACACACGCAGCCAAGTTGAAGCTGGATGGTTGAGATGGCAATTCCCCTCCAAGTCCACGGATTCACCTCAGCCACGAGGGTGTAGCAGACCACCCTTGATGAAATATATAGATTTATATATAGGCTATGCTAGAAATCGTGAGTGTGAAAGCTGATGAAGGTAGGAGTCCACGTTGTGGGGCCGGCAGGGTGCGGACACGGGTAGGACGCTACCAAGAGTGCCAGCACGGTGCGGACGTGAGTAACAGTCCATGAATGGCGCAGGCAGGATGTCCACGTAGAGAGGACTCCGCATAGAGTGCCTATAGAGTGTTGCAAGCATTATAGGAAGTTACCGGACAAATCTAGGCTATCGGGCTCCGAGCATCTGGCAGGAATACATGTGAGACCCGCGGGCGAGAAGAGACCGAAGGTGGCCACTGTTCGGACGCAATCATGCCCTGACAAGTGTACTGGGTAGTGAGGACAGGAACAAGGGTATTGGGAGGCACCAGGCGCAGAAGGTGCAATCCTAGGACGCCCAGAGGTTCAGGGCGTTCACAACGCATAGGACGCAAAGGCAGAAGTTCAGTACACACAGAGCAAATGGGACGGATGCACGCCTTCGGGACACAGGCTCTATTGGTCTGAAGTAAGCAGTTTTTTTGCTGATGTTTGTGTGTGCGAAGACTTTATACCTGCTCCTATATTTGACAAAATTTTAAATAACCTAGTAATCTAACATTACTAACTAAAAAATCAAAACTATAGTATCGTAGAGCACGAGAAAAGTACAATCTTATAGGAGTGGACAAGGTTCAGCATATCTGGAACTTGGATGAGAAGCCATTTCGGATGGGTATAGGAGCAAGAAATAAGTGCATAGTTTCTGCCACTTCCCGCAATCCACCATACATTGAGCAGACAAATCACGAGTCATGTACCCTATTGGACACCTTCTCAGCTGAGGGTATATTTCTTATACCAGCAGTTATTTGGAAGATCGTAGTTGGACATCTGTGTGAATAGTATCAAGAGGTGACTGCTGAGAACTACTAGTATGAGTATTCAGAAAAGGGTTATAATAATCATGGGATGATGCCATAGACACTATTTACTGACTGCAATAATATACCAAAAGTGACCCAGGTCAATGGCGTATGCTGATATATGATGGCTTTGAAGCACATCTTGGTTATGAGGTGATTGAATTTTTACTTTCATATCATATAATTGCATTCTGCCTACCAGCGCAGAGCTCCCATCGAACCCAGTCACTAGATGTTGGGGTTTTTTCCTTGCTCAGTTCCGCCTACAAAAATGAAGTATCAAGGTGAAAGCAGGTGGTAAAAAAGAAAACTTTCCCTCATCTCTTGAGCCTAGCACAACAACAGGTATGCACACCCCAGAATGCAAAGGCAGGATTCAGAAAATGGGGTCTTATACCCTATAATCCCTCTCGAGTGCTGGACTTTGTCGTCCTTTACGTGAGCCAACACCTCTTCCGAATACGGCCAGAGAGTCAACTTATCACCACTCTATCGATGCCTATAAATTACCCTACCTGCCTGAACAAGATCTACTTCAATTTTCCTGCTCTCCTCCCACTACTCCGCGCCGTCAAGAATCGCTTTACAGAGAGGCTGTTGACCTTACGACAACCAGTCCCCGCTCTCACAAGCTAAGAAGTGCTCTAACAGCCTTCCGAACTGCACTCGAAATACAGACAACTTCTACAAGAATGGCTGAGGAGGGGGAACGCCACCTACAGGAGTCAATCCTTACTGAAAGGCAACAGACTACTACCAATCGCCGCAGAGTTCCTCAGGCTGATGGAACTCTGAAAAAATGTGGAAACTCAGATAGTACGGTCGGGGCTCAGGTACTCGAACAAGGAAATATCCTTGTAAAACGAAAGAAACAGCGGGATGAGGAAGAGGAGGAGAAAAAGGTAAAAAAACGGCAAGCCCGGGTGAAGCAACCTGCTCCTACTTCTTACAATTCAGAGCAAATTGAACTTGCACATGGGGATTTCCGGAGCTGGGTTTGAATTTATTTTTCGGCGTTCTTGGGTATTTTTATATTTTTGTATCAAAACATTCACATCTGGTCACCTCGAGTAAATGCTCAGTGTAAATGCTGAGAGTGTAAGGGGGGCGGTGTTTTCCTCGATTTACAATCCGGAAAGATTGATAGGTATTCTGTGTGCCCAGTGTCCCGACATACCTGCCGAAGCGACATACTCCCCGTGGCGACTGTACGTCAGCAATTACGACCATGCTTGTACGGTCATATGATACTGCGGACAATGCCGGGGCGGCATTCAATAGCAAACTGAAATCAACCCAAATACTCTAGGCCGAGATTCGTGATTGGGGAAGCCCGCCTCTAAGCAACCTAGCTCCCGAGGAGAAACAATCTGATCTTCCTTAACCGTAACCCCTACCCCTATTAGTGCCATCCCCTGGCTATTTCAAGTATGACACAAAAGGTGAGATTCCGAGTGATTGAGTGAGCGACATCTCCAAGCCCGCCGCACCTTTCTAATCCCTACTAGATGTGCTTGCTCCCACATACGATATCACTCCCCTGGGCACAACATCCAGTGCGAGAAACTCTAACACCACCAGATTACGAATTGAGGGAGATACAAGTAGTAATAATAATATTGCATAGGTAAGTTAGACCCGAACCCAGAAATGGCATTATAGGAGAACACGATGGGATTATCAATTAAGCCTTTAAATCCAACTCAGCCAGCAAGACAGACCTAGCCGGATGGACTAAACTGTTCCCCCAATCAGTTCATCCAGACCTCCGGCTTCACAGACTCTCACTCGGCTTGTAGCAATCGGCTTGTAATAATGCAGGTTGTTAAAAATAAGCCATGAGGAGGTAATGATTGGGGATGGGGGTTTCAGGAAGAGGAGTGGAGCGGGTCAAGTGGAGACACAGATTTTGTATTAACCGGTGAAGATGTTCATAATTGTATCAAGTGTTAGGAAAGGAAAGGCCTAAGGAAAGTTGAGAAGAGGAAGTAAGGGATGAGGCGAGGAAAGGACCGGAAGGAAGAAAACCAAGAAGAAGAAAACTCTTCATAGCCTGCCCATCCCTCCGCTGCTGCATACATATACCGCCACGGCGTTAGAGTGCGGCCCATTTTCCATCGAGTGCTGGTATTCTAACATATGTATTGTTGGATACATTGTCCTTTGTTCCTTACAAACAAGATTTTTTGTCCCATATGTTGCCTTCCTATATCGTTCCTGTATATTGGGCCGCATACCCCAGGCGATGGGGCGGTTTTGGTGGCTATTTTGCATAAGTTGGATATTTTTATACCCTTCGGGTTTGGGGGCGTACGTATCCGCCTGGGACTGAGGGAGCGTTAGAGCCGATGACAAGAAACAGGTAGCCCCTCATAAAGGATGGAGTTACTAGCATTGCTTACATATATTCAGCCATTGACATAACTTCCGAATATGCACCTTCTACGTTTTCGTGTATGATACGACAACACTTCTCAGTACTAGTATGCCTTAATTCCGCCTCAGTGCCGTCAGAATTCAACTTATCTTGTTTGTATTTTCTTTCATTTTCATTACTCAATCAATCAATCCTATATCTAATTCTCTTCTCATCTGTTTTCTCCTGTCTTCCATATTGCTATCTCAGATTTCTTTTCCGCTCTGGATATATGTTCCCGTTTCGCAGCATAAGTAGTCGGTCCTCCAACTCCCTCACAGAATGTAGTTTTTAAGCATTCCTTTATCTCTCCCAAGTTTCCGGTATAGAGCCCGACTATTTCATATTTTTCAATAAAACAACGTAAGTTCAACTGAGTGATAACTTTATACCATTAAGATGGAGAGTAGCAAACGGAGATAAAGGGAACCAAGGCCGAAAGTGTGAAGCGTAAGTGAGAAAGGGAGGATACGGCTTGTTCTAGAATTGCAAGGCTCTGCCATTGGTCTCACTGGATTCTGCTGCCAGTGCCGTTCACTCTGTTCTATGGGTTCTTGGGCTGCTATCCCTCCCTGCTGGGGGTTTCTATACTTTGCTGTTTTCTGCTTACTAACCATAGCAGGTCTTCCAGATTTTTTATGGGCGCCCAAGTATTGCTGGCCCAGGCACATTACAGGAAAGGGGGTATAGAAGTTGTTGTAGCTATAGAGTACAAGTAACTTATCCAGCAAGTAGTACCAGACTGAGCATTGTTGGCACATGGAGTGCCTTGTGCCATGCCAATATCTCCGGCATGGCACAACGAGATGCCAGAGTTGTGGTGAGGTTGGCCGATGGCACAACCTGGCACAATTCATTTGTTATGGGATGGTTTCTGTTATTGAGGAAGCAAATATTTGGGTTCTTCAGTGCAGCAAGAACTCACAATGATGGGAAATGTGGGATATTTGATGTGAATTGGGCTTGTAGATAGTTTTTCCTTTTTTCTTCATTTTACTTGTACAATTATTGCCAGAGCAGTACTTGCATATGGTGTGCTGCCGGGAACATCGATTCGGGGACTTAGGCCGTGGCACAAAGCTCTCGGCAACGCTACATCAGATACTAGACTAACTTTATAGTCCCTCATGGTGTTGTGATGAATATTAGGCGGTTATGAATAGGGATCCATCGTAGGTATTTGTTTGTTACCCTGCTTTGGCGAAATCGATTTCGTGCTTGCTATGAGAAACTGGATTAACGTACCCCACCGCGAGTCAAACCCCACGGTAACACGAAAAAAACACATAGAGTTGTATTCAGAAATCCGGTTTATGCTCTCCACTAGTCTATCCGTATGCGGCTGTTTCGTGTTACTTTGTGTTTCGACTCGCCGTGGGGTAGTGACGGATCGCCTCCGGGTACGGGCGTTCTCTGGTGGGTATTTGGCAGGAAGGTTTATCGATATCACAATAGACCGAAGATCGAAAGGAAAATAAAAATAAAAAGAAGCATCCGATCGGGGTCCTATTCACAGAACAATCCCGGATTTCCTCGTCCTCCCTTGTGCATGTCCCCAGAGCCGCCCATTTATCTAACAAACATTAAGTTACTACTAGCCATGACAAAACAACCGCGCAAGTTTAAGAATATCAAAGCACGCTAGGTCTTTCCCAACGGCTCCCCCGACAGTACGTTACTCGAGCAGTAGTCAGCTTTATCCACTTACTCGAGTGCCCTTTGCTGGCTTGGCAGAGCAAGCACCGCCGAGATGATACTTACTTTTTTTCTGGCCTGGTAGGGGAGAATATGCTAGGATGATACTTGCTGCTTTTCTGATTCGGTAGGGGCGAATATGTCGAGATGATACCTACTTTGTTTCTGGCCTGGTAGGGGCGAACATGTCGGGACGATACTTACTTCTTTTCTTATTCGGTAGGGGCGAGCATGTCGAGATGATATGATACAAACCTTTGAGTATAATATCATCCAGTGTGTTGGGTCCTGAGAGTCCTGAAAATCAGCATCACAGCCTTGCGCAACTGCCTCCTCGTCGTAAACCCATTTCTAAACCTTGGCCCCCTACTATCGTTGCCCCATCCATGACCCGATGGGGTGTAGTTCATTACTCCAAATCACCTAGCAAAACCCTCACAAAAGCCACACCACCTGCCTCAGTTGTGTGATGGTTTTTACGGAGATGTACCGGGGGTTGTGGGTAAGTCTGGCGAACGTGGCTCGCAGAATTTCTATGTACGAGTACTTGTCCCAGGCAAGAAGTATCCGAAAACACAACCACAGTCATTGAAATTGCACCTCCGTGTGATCAATCACATTCCGGTTTTAGACCAATCGAGATCCTTGGACCCCTCCTCACGACGGCTTCAAGTCTTTAGTTTAAGAGCATCCTACTCTTACTCTAATTTCATCACTGGAAGATAGATTTATCTCTTCCATCTATTATTTTTACTCCCTCATCTTCCATTAACTCCACAGTATCTGGTAATTATGGTTAAGCGAGGTTCTACTACGTTTTCAGCAACCAAGGTTGTAAAGGCAGGTTTAGTGGCTTTGGCCGCTTTACCAAAGATTATGGACTTGGAGAAAGAAGTATCCAAGTTGCGACATCATGTTTCTGTCTTGTCGAAGAGGAATCATAAGTTGCAGAAAGAGGCGGATGGTAGAAAGAAAGAGGAGGAGGCAGTGAGTTCTGAGGTGGCTTCGCCCGATAGGGTTGAGGAGCCTGAGCCACAAGTAGTGGCTGAGCCCTTAGAACGGATGAGTGGCATGATTGTGGCAGAGGAGGAGGAGGATGTTTGGGTGGCGCCTGTGGCAAAGCCAGCGGTGGCTGAGTCAAGAGTGGCGTTAGTGATTGAGAAACCTGAGGTGGCGTTGGTGAGGCTGTCAAAGGGTAAGAGGAGGAGAATGTATGTGGAGGAGGGGAGTGAGGCGGAGGAGAGTAAGACGAAGAAGAGTGAGGTGGAGGTGGTAGTGGAGGGGATTATTGTGGTGACCTTGGTTCCGAGGAAGCCGAGGGGTATGGTTGTTGTGGAGGAGGCCCCAGTTGGGCCGAGAGTTAGGAGTATTGGGCGGGGAGTGGTTAACCCCAATTTTCCTTTGTTTTTCAACCGATCCCGAGGGTTTCCCGGAGACCATGCAAAATGGCCTGCAGGGCGTGGTGCAGGATGCAGATGACTCTGAGTGGCCAGGGGTGACCTAACGTTGGCCATGATTTTAGGCTGCTATGGGAATCGACGTGGGTAGGGCTTGCTTTACCCCCTGTTCAGATGTTAGAGGAGCTCGCCTGGTGTGTGAGCACTGGGGTGTCAGAACCGTAGGTTGACCTTGTTATTGTTGTTTTGCTAATGATACAGATTCTTCATTCGGCTTGGTGACCTGCTCGGGGTGCAGTTGGCTACGGGGAGAAGTCGGATTTGTGGTTTTGATGTTGATTTAGTGTAATGGGTTGTTTGTTGTTTCTTTGCTATTGCTATAGGTGGTGAGGGATTATGTTCCGGTAGGCGGGTCCGGAAGTCCATAGTTGATTAGGGTCGCGCCTTAGTGGTGGCTTAAGTACCCGAAATGGAAAATGGGGGGTTTTTTTTTTAAAAAAAAAAGTATCTGAAAACAGGGGTGATCCTGGAGTCCGAATTTTGTATGTGACTTAGATAAGCACGGATTTTGTACCACACAAAACTCCGACTCCAGGATCACCCCTGTTTCCGGATACTTCTTGCCTGGGACATGTATCATAAATGGCAGCCAAGACTTCGCCGTACTTTTGCTCACACCCTAATACAACTACCACCCTATGTCCTCTGTCTCTCTCCATGCTTCCTCTCCTCTATTTTCCCTCCAAGTGCAATTTGCACTTCCAGAAACACCACGTACACTATCTCGAGATTTCCGTGTAGTGTGACCTGTCAGGTTACACGAATACCACATGGATCCCACAGCCCCACCTTTTGGCTCGGCTCGTCGAGGCAAAGGGAAAGGAAAGAAGACAGATCCCAAGCCACCACCTGCAGGTGCTAGGAGTGCTACCCATGAAGGAGCTCCTACCCTGTCCCCGATTTTCATGCCCCAGGGCCCCCCTTCGCTTAAGCGACCAAGAAGCACCACAGTCTCCAGCCTGCCACATATCGATAAACAATACTTGAGAGATGCCCCCCCTAGCGCGTACTTTTTGAATCTTTTTCATAAGATCAATCAGGAGCTGGAAATTGGGGCATCAGCAGCCAACAAAGATACGGTGGTCATGATCGAAATGATCTACCAGATCCACAAAGACTACAGGTCGGCTATCGATGCGCTTAGCGAACAGATCGAAGCCCTTACGGAGGAACTAGCCAATACCAAAGAGGCTACCCCCCGGCCAGATACCCCCACCCCCATACCCTTCCCACTCCCCACAGTAGTTCCTTCTCCAGCTACTACTTCCAATATCCGCCCCCCTCCCCTTCCAATGGCTGCCCAACCCAAGAGCTGGGCCACCGTAGCCAGGAAGGGCAGGAAAGAAAAAACCACCATGGCTGCCAGGGCTGCTCAGGCCCCGACAAAGTCCACCACCAATAGACCCCAGCTAAAGAAGGGGCTCACCGCCAGGGAACGCCGCCTCGTCATCAAACGAGAGGGCGAACCGCTTGACACCAATGCCCTAGACCTCAGAGATGACATCAACCAGGTGCTAGCTGCGACCTACGTACAGACCGTCTCCCTCCGGGGGAACACTGTCACCCTCACCACCATGGAATCGGTCAAGGCGGCCTCGCTTAACAGCAAGGTGGGAACGTTTCTACACCTGATACCGGGTACTATTAGTGTCCACCTGGACGGCCCCGTGTCACACATTTTGGTACACGGAATCCCCACCTCGAAGACCTTGGCCGAAATCGCCAACGAACTCACTACTTACAACACCGGGCTGTCGCTTACTGAACAACCCAGATGGCTTACCACGGACGACGCTAGGGCCGGTAAATCCGCCTCTACGGTCGTAATCAACATTACAGGCCCCAGAGCAGCAGACTACGTCGGCAAACGCTTGGCTGCTTTTTCAACAACTTATAGGACTGAACGCCGGTTGCGTTTCAATTCTCACACCCAGTGTTCCAACTGCCACGGCTATGGACACCATAACAACAAATTCACCAACCCGGCTTCATGCCGGTGGTGTGCTTCCCCACACCCTACAGGGGGACATACCTGCCCCACCGCCACCTGTCGTAGCCGCGGCCGTCCCTGCAACCATACCGTACTCAGGTGTGTGAATTGCAAGGGCCCACACGACGCCCATACCACGAGTTGCCCCTCCCACCCTAAGAAACCTAGAGAAATAGGATCAGACGGAGACGAGGAGGAAATGACCACTTGATAATTATGATTTTTGTTATAGTTATTACGTAGACTTTGATTCTACACTTTTATTTGTCAAGAAGATGATGATGGGGTTTCTTTTGTTATATTAAGGTTTT
>Ga0307513_10002355_pt1 | contig 26282 bp, 17 predicted proteins | sample 15_EM_MG_FD_202174 | JGI IMG/M metagenome (GOLD analysis project Ga0307513, IMG submission 202174) | Populus trichocarpa ectomycorrhiza microbial communities from riparian zone in the Pacific Northwest, United States - 15_EM | ecosystem: Host-associated > Plants > Roots > Unclassified | place...
CGGGTGCAGCGAGGCATAGCACAGCGAAAACGCGCCGCCTTGGCAGATGCCGAGCAGATTGATGGCGTCCAACCCGAAACTACGGCGCAGATGGTCGACGGCGCCGCCGATGAAGCGATTGATGTAATCGTCCAGCATCAGAAAACGGTCGGAGCGGTCCGGGTAACCCCAGTCGATGATGTAGACGTCCTCGCCGCGCGCCAACAGTCCTTTCACCAGCGAGCGGTCGGACTGCAGGTCGACCATGTACGGACGATTGACCAATGCATAGGCGATCAACAGCGGCACTCTGGCGGTCGGCGCATGCTCGCCGACGAAGCGATACAGCACTACCTTGCCGTCGCGCCACACTTCCTGCTTTTGGGTAGCGCCGTATTGGACGTCGTCGACTTCGGGCAGGGTCTGCAATCCTGCAGCGAGCTTCTGCTGCAGGGTCATGGCTTCCTGGGCCAGCGCGTCAGGGGTGATATTCAACGGTCCGTTCATTTACGTGCCTTCTTGCCGGAACGCTTCTGTTTGCCTGCGGCGTCGGATCCGATAGCGTCGGGTGTGTTGACGGCCGCATAGCGAGCGACCCAGTCCTTCATCGACACCACCCGACCATTTCCCGAAGGGATCGGCGCGGCCTTGGCGACTGTCTTTGCTTCGGGCCGCTTCTTGACGGATGCCGGTTTGGCGGCAGATTTTTGGCTGACGACCGATGCCTTCTTCGAAACGGCTTTCCTGCTCGCGCGTTTGGCGGTCTCCTTCTGCTCTACGACGGCGGGCTTGGCGGCGAGCTTGCGCGCAGCGGTCTTGCGCGGCGGCGCCCGTTTGCTGGCGGGCTTTCGCACCGGCTGTGGCTTGCGAGCGGTGGATTTGGCGGACGCGCGGCGCGGCTTGGGTTTCGCGGGCGCAGTGGCAGGTTCAGGCGTCGAAGGCGCTGCTGCCGCCCTACGCTCGGCGACAGGACGGGAACCTGCGGAAGCGGCGCGTCGCAACGCGCGTTCCAGATCGGCGATCTTGCGGTGCGCCGAATCGATCTCGGTCCGGGTCGGCATGCCGAACAGGCCGGTCAGATGCTCCACTTCAAGCTGGATGGCGGCGCGCAAGCGCATCTGCGCGTTGGTGAGCGCGCCATAGATCTCGCGGAATTCGGCCGACAAGGCGATGCCGGCGTAAGCCTGCTCGGCCGAATCGATCCACAGATCGAACAGCGCGCGTGCACTGGTGATCTGGCGTCCCGGCTCCTCGTGGGCGGTGAGCTTGTCTTCGAACACCTCGAAGGCGCGCTGTGCGCACTTCATCATCAGGGCATTGAATGCCTCGGTCTGATGCTGGTAGTCCTGCTGCGCGAGCTGCAGGGCCTGCCAGCGTTCCTGATGTTCGCGGTACTGACCGAAAGCGGGCAATTGCTGCCAGCGCTGGCTCTGCCGCTGGAAACCCTCCAGATAGGGTTTGACCTGGTCCAGCCACTCATCCAGCCCATTGGCACCCTGCCCACGCATGGCTTTGAACATGTCGGGGAAAGGATTGTCTGCGTTCGCGCCCATGGCCCGGCGCCAAGCTTGACTCACGTCGGCGGCGTTACTGTCCTGGCCCGCGAATTGCGCCGCCACCTGCTGCATCTGCCCGAACCACTGGCTGGCCTGCTGATTGAAGCGTGCGACTGCGTCGTTGGCCTGGCTGGGTCCGCCAGGCATCAGCTGCGACCACCAATCCACCGCCTGTTGCCATTGGCTGGCGGGCTGCGCCGGCGCCGCGGCGCCCAGGCCGCCCTGCCGCATCGCCTGACCCCAGGCGCTCCAGTACTGCCGGGCCATCGACTCGAAATCGCCCTTGTTGTCGAAGCCACTACCGAAACCGTTGCCGAACATTCCTAACCCTCCCAGGCCACCTCCCGATCATAGCAATCGTCGGTTTCCCAACGGTTATTTCCATGCTTGGTTCAGGGCTTGGGGATACGCAAGGTCTTGCTGATCATCAGAGATCCGGACAGCGCGAACACCAGCACCAGCGGATGCAGCAGCCACGGCCCCAGGCGGGCCGAACCGAACCATACCGACTCTCCGAGGTTGCCGCTGGCCGCGGCCACGGCGAGCAATACCACCAGCAGCAGACTGGTGGGAATCGGCGTGCCCTCGAAGTACTTCACCTTGTCGTCTTCCCCCGACAACTGCTCGGCGGTGACGTTGTAGCGCGCCAGGCGACTGACGCCGCAGCACACGAAATAGCTCAGCACCACCCAATCCCAACCGCCCTGAAGCCCGCAGGCATAGGCCAGCGCCGCCGGAGCGACGCCGAAAGAAATCACGTCGGCCAGCGAATCCAGTTCGCGGCCCAGCGTGGACGAGGACTTGCGCCAGCGCGCGATGCGCCCGTCCAGCGCATCGAAGATGAAGGCCAGCGGGATCAGCGCCATCCCAACCATCAGGTCGCGCACGTTTCCTTCGTGGAGGTAGCGCATGGAGGCGAATACCGCGCCGGTGCCGCAAAAGGCATTGGCCAGGGTGAACCAGTCGGCCAAATGGAAGTCGCGCAGCATGGAGAAATGACGGGGCATGGGTGTTCCTGATCGGACAATGCCCACAGACTGCCAAAAGCGGTGTTAAGGCCGCAAGGTGCAAAGGCCGAAGCAGGTCAGGGTTGCGCTGGAATCGCGAACTGCTTTCTTTCGACCGTGCCGACGCCGCGCGGCGTGGCTTCGATCACGGCGTCAGCCGGCTTTTTACCTTTGCCGTCCAATTGCGCCGACACCTGATCGAGTGCCGCATAGACGTACGGCAACAAGGCTACATAGCGTGCGCCATATGCCGGCAGGGCGAGGAAGCCGTCGAAATGCTGGGCGTGTTTGACTTGCCAGTAACTGACATCGCGCCCGGCTGCCTTGGCGGCTGCGACATAAGGCGCGCTGGTGAAGGCCTGAGGCACCAGACCGTCGTCGGTTCCATGAATCACTACCACCGGCAGCCCCTTGCGCGGCAATGAGGCGGCGGTGGCCACCAGGCCTTTCTTGAACGCGGAGTCGTCGGGCTGGTCCAACAACGCACGCAGGCACTGCAGCCCCGGCAGGGTGAGATCGGGCGCTGCCAACTTGGAATCGATAATGCCTACCCCCACACCAGGCGGGATGCCGCTGCCGTCGGACCACCAAGCTTGGCGCTCGGCCGTGGCGGCGGCACGTGGCGAAAAGTCGGCATTCTGCGCCGAGAACGAATAGCCGCAGGGATGACCGCCGACGCCCGCACCGCTATACGCTGAGGCATAGGTCACGGCCACCGCGCGCCACAGATCGAAGCCGACGCTCAACGCGCCTGCAGTGAGCGCCTGATCGGTCCAACCGCGGCTGCGCAATTGGTCGTAAGCGGATTTGGCCTGGGCCTTCGTCTCCGCGCCCTCCACCAATCCCGCAGTCTTCAGCGCAGCGCAGCGCGCCGCCCACAATGGTTCTGTCTGCGCGCGCAGAGGCGGTTGCGGCAAGGACTCGGCGGGCAAATGCAGCAGCGCGCAGGGCATCAGCAGCGCCGCTTCGGTGGTGACGTCGTAAAGGGTTGCTCCGCCGCTGCTTGGCATGTAGACATTGGGTTCGCCAGCGACCACGGCATCCAGCCAGTCCTTGTCAGCACCGCTGCCTTCCAGTTCGGCGGCGCGCAACACGGCGCCGCCGCCATTGGAAATGCCCACCGCGATGACGCGGGTATTGGCGAAGGTGAAGGGACGCGCCTGCGGATAAGCGCGGCCGAGCGCCGACAGCGCGAATTCAGCCGCCTGCTTCACATGGCGGCCCCAGTCCGCCTCGGGGTTGTCGGTGGAATGCGCATGTTTGAACGCCACCCCGGATGAAATTCCGGACACCTCGGGCACGAAGGCCAATTGTTCCTCGTCCGACTGGCCGCGCGTGCCATCCAAGCGGACGCCGGTGCGCGTATCGATATCGTAATAATCGGTCCCCGCGCCTTTGTCGGTATAGGCCACGGCGCAGCCTTTCGGCAGCCCCCAGGCGCCGGCGACGGCGATCGAACCGTAGATGCCGCGCGAGCCCGACGAGGCGGCCACCACCACGCATCGCTTTTCCAGATCGAAGCTGTCCGGCACCTGCAACAGCACGCGGTGCGGCTGTGAGGCTCCTTCCAACTTGGCGAATGCGGCGAATTCCCGGCCCGGCACGTCGGCGACGCTGCCATAAGCCTGTCCATAGCCGCCGCTAGGCGAAAGGTCGGCGATACCGCGCCAGTTGTTCCAGATCGCGCGCCTGCGCAGCTCGGCCGGTGTCGGATGGTCGGGATCGGCGAATGCGGGAGCGACCATGCCGCGCAGGCCGTCCAGCCCCAGACCAGCGGTCAGCAGATCGTCGCCGTTGCGGTGTTCGGTGATGCGTTGCGGTTCGATCAAGACGGATTCCTTTGCTGCGTTGCGTTGCGCGGCGTTGCCGGAAGCGGCCGCGGCCACGAGTGCGAAAAGCAGGTACGGCAGTCGCGACGTCATATTTCGTCCAAGGTTCCGGTCCATGCCACGAAACTAAACCATGCGGCCGGTCACGTCATCGTACTTTGGTACCACGCAGCACATGTCACTATGCTGCTACGGTTTCTCATCCCACGCGCGCCAGTCGCGCGTCAACCCGGAATACCAAGCCCGCATGCCCAAGTTGCTGATCGCCGACGACCATCCGCTGTTCCGTGCAGCGCTGCGCGGGGCCGCAGCCGATGCCGTGGCCCAGCTCTCGGTGCTCGAGGCCGAATCGCTGGAGGGCGTACTGTCAGCGCTGGAAGCGAACCCCGATATCGACCTGGTGCTGTTGGATCTGCACATGCCGGGCAATCACGGGTTGGCGGGGCTGGCCGCGATCCGCGCGCAGTATCCGGAAGTAGCGGTGGTGGTGGTTTCGGCCAACGATGACCCGCGCGTGGTGCGGCGCGCGCTGGATCACGGCGCCGCCGGCTACCTTCCCAAGAGTGCCGGCCTGGACGAACTGCGCGAAGCGATCCGCAGCGTACTGGCCTGCGAGCAATGGCTGCCGTCTTCGCTCCGCGCTTCGGTGGCGCGTGCGCAGTCCTCCCAACACGACGCCGAACTCGCCGCCCGCCTGGCTAGCCTGTCGCCGCAGCAATTCCGCGTGCTCACCCTGGTGGCCGAAGGCCTGTTGAACAAGCAGATCGCCGATCGCCTGGACGTGCAGGAGCGCACGGTGAAGGCGCACCTGACCGCCATCTTCGAGCGCATGGGCGTGCGCAACCGTACCCAGGCCGGTGTAGTGTTGCGCGAGCTGGAGCTGAGCGATCCTGCCCGGCAGATGGAGAGTTGAATGCCCGAGCACAGCCACCGCCCGACCCCGCGCGCCGCGCGCATGGACGACTCGGCGGAGGTGGCGCGTCTGTGCACGCAACTGGGTTACCCCGCGACCGCCGATGAAATGGCCGCGCGGCTGAGCGTGGTCATTTCCGCAGGCGATCGCCAGGTGTTCGTGGTCGAGGACGGCGACCGGTTGCTTGGATGGATCGGGATCGAATTGCGCATCACGCTGGAAACAGGACGCAAAGCGGAGATCGTCGGCCTGGTGGTGGATGCGCAGGTACGGCGCTCGGGCACAGGCAAGGCGCTGGTGGAAGCCGCCGAGAACTGGGTACGGCAACATGGACTGGACACGGTTACGGTGCGCTCCAATACCGTCCGGCTGGAATCGCATCCGTTCTACGAAGGAATCGGCTTCGTACGCCGCAAGAGCCAGCACGTTTACTTCAAGCCATTGGAGTAAGTCGCTGTGTCGGGGACGTGGCCCCGACCTACTTCACAGTCGCGAAAACGCCCAGGACACCATTTTGCCGTCTCGGTACGGCATCACGCCGTGGAAGCCGCGCGGATCGTTATCGAACACCAGCGGCAGGAAATGCCGGTCGCCGTCCCATAGCGGCAACTTCATGATGTCGGTTACCGGCACCCATTCCAGCGTGCCTTCCGGGTTGCTGGTGTGCGGAGTTCCGGAATATTCGGTGATGACGAACAAGAACCCTAACCAGTCCTCGCCATTCTTGCCGAAGCCCGGCCAACTGATGGTGCCGCGGAGGGTCAGCGCATCGCATTCGATGCCCGCCTCTTCGCGGATCTCGCGGCGCATGCCGGCCACTATGTCTTCGTCGCGCTCGATCTTGCCGCCCAAACCGTTGTACTTGCCCAGGTGCTGGTCGTCGTGCCGCGCGTTGCGGTGGATCAACAGCGCCTTGGAGCGATCGGGTGACAGCACATAGCCCAGAGTAGCGACGATGGGGGTGTAAGGCATGTGGGTCGACGCATTGCGAGGGAGCCCTATTGTAAAGCGATGCCGCCATGACGGACCGAGCGTAGGAGCGACGTGAGTCGCGAAGCTATATTCCTTCGATGGTTCCGATTCGCGACTCACGTCGCTCCTACGTCGTCCCTACGCGGCTCCTACCTTGCTGCTCGCCACCATGCGATCCAGGACGGATTTCAAAGCCAGCGGGCGCACTGGCTTGCCCAGCAGCAGCAGGCCGGCTTCGTGTACCGCTTCGCGCACTGCATGGGTCTGGTCGGCGCTGAGGATCAAGCAGGGACTTGCGCCATGGCCTTCGCTCAATCTCTGCGCCACCGCCAGCCCGGTATCGCCGTGATCCAGGTGGAAGTCGAACAGCCACAGATCGACTCGACGCTCCCGCATGATCGCTGCGGCCTGTGCGCTGTTGGCGGCTACGTGCACCGTGCAGCCCCACGCCGACAGCACTTGGCGCAGACCTTCAACTGCCGCGGCGTCGTTATCCAGTGCGAGTACGTGGCGGCCGGCCAGTCCCGACCGGCTTACCGAATCTTGCGCAGCGGCCAGCGACTCCACTTTTTGCAAGGTCACTGCGAAACTCGCCCCGCATCCCAGCCGGCTGCGCAATGTCAGCGGAACATCGAGCAGGCGTGCGATGCGGTCGGCGATCGAGAGTCCCAGACCGAGTCCCTGCCCGCTTACTCCCTCGCCGCGCCGGAACTCTTCGAAGATCATCTGCTGATCGGCAAGCTCGATACCCGGCCCCGTGTCGTGTACCTCGATACGGATGCCCTCCTTGACCCGGCGCACGCCGAACAGGACGCCGCCGGCATGCGTATAGCGAACCGCATTGGCGAGGAAGTTCTGCAGTATCCGCCTCAACAGTTGCGGGTCGGTGTGGATCCAGACTCGCGTGGGTACGTAGGCGAAGGACAAGCCGCGCTCGGCCGCCAGTGCGCGGAACTCCGAAACCAGTGGCTCTAGTACTTCGACCAGGGGGAAATCGCGCGGCTCCGGCACCAGTCCGCCCGCCTCCAGTCGTGACATGTCCAGCAGCCCGGTTAGCAGGTCGGTAGTGGAATCGAGAGCGCCGCGAATCTGCTGCACCGATTCGCGCTGACTGCTCTCAGGCAGCTGTTGCGAGAGTGCGTCGGTGAACAGGTGCGCAGCGTGCAACGGCTGCAACAGGTCGTGGCCGATCGCGGTAAGGAAACGGCTTTTCGCATCGTTGGCGTGCTCGGCCTCGCGCTTGGCGGTTTCCAGCAAGGCTGTGCGATCGATGACGCGCTGCTCCAGAGTTTCATTGGCCTGTTTCAGGCTGCGTTCGGCTTGGCGCGAGGCGGTGACATCCGTATAGGTGGCGACGAAACCGCCGCCCGGCATCGGATTGCCGCGGATCTCCACGATGCTTCCATCCGGGAATACGCGCTCGGTCAAGTGTGCGGTGCCGGCACGCATGAAAGCGACGCGCCGCTGCAGCGCGGCCTCATCCGAACCGCGATGCGGCATGCGCTGCAAGGCCCAGCGTGTGAGGTCGGCGATGGGTCGGCCTACCTGCAGCAGTTCTTCTGGAAAACCGAACAGCTCCACGTAGCGACGATTCCAGGCCACCAACCGTTGCTCGCGGTCGACCACACTGATGCCCTGGCTCATGTTCTGCAATGCAGCCTCCAGCACCTGCTGGTTGAAGCGCAGATCCTGGGAAACTTCGCCGACGATGGCGGCTACCGCATCCAACTCCCCGCTTTCACGGCGCGCGGCATTCAATAGCAACCGTGCCGACGCCGAGCCGAGCACGGCGGAGAGTTCGCGTTCCATCCTCGATTCGGTCAATGCGGGCACCGGCCCCTGCGCAGGCGCACCTTGCAAAAGCTGCTCGACGCGCTCGCGCGCTAGGAACCGCAGACCCGCGTCGCGCAGCGCCTGCCGATCCAGGCTGCGACCATACTGGTGCGGTGTTTCCCGCCGCCAGGCCGTCGCAAGCAAAGTGGCGGCGATGCCGGCGAACAAGCTCACGCCGACCGCGCGGCCTAGCGGACTCCATCCCGTTAGCCCGAACAGTCCTTGCGGCGACAGCCAGGCCTGTCCGAAAGGTCCGGATTGCATCCAGGCCGGTTCGTTGCCCGAGAACGCCGCCACCATCGGCATCAGCATCACCCATGCCCACGCCGCGAAACCGGCGACGATGCCGATAATGGCCGCGCGTGGTGGCGTTTGCGGCCGCCAGACAGCGAAGCCCAGGGCCGGCGCCAGCGTGCCCAGGGCCGAGAACGAAACCGCGCCGATATCGGCCAGCGCGTCGTTGCCGCTGTTGAAGCGGCTGTAAGCCCAGGCCAGCAGCATGATGACCAAGATGCCGCCGCGACGCAGCAACAGCAGGTCGCCACGACGGTCTCCGCCCTTGCCGCGCGACCACGCACCACGCAGCAAACCCGGCGCGAACCAGTGGTTGCCGATCATCAGGCTGAGCGTCAGCGTGCTGACCACGACCATGCCGGTGGCTGCGCTCAAGCCACCCAGGAACGCGAACAGCGCCACGCCTTCATGACCCTGCGAGAACGGCAGCGCCAGCGCATACATGTCCGATGGCACGCTGTTGCCCAGCAGTACGGTGCCGGCGCGCGCCAGCGGCAGGGCCGGCAACGCGATCAGGATCAGATACAGCGGGAACTGCCAGCGCGCGGTGCGCACATCGCGATCGTCGCGGCACTCCACCACGCCCACGTGAAACTGGTGCGGGAGGATGAACATCGCCAGCGCGCCCAGCAGCACCAGCGGAGCGAACCCACCCACCGGCTCAGATGGCGTGACCTGCAACGCGGCGGCGGGCATGGCCTTCAAGCCGAACCATACGAAGGCGCCCAGCGCCAGCATCGCCACTAATTTGAACAACGACTCGAAGGCCATCGCCAGCACCAGGCCACGATTATGTTCTGCGGCGCTGGCGCGGCGCGTGCCGAACAGCATGGCGAACAAGGCCATCGCCAGAGCTACATAAAGCGCGCTGTCGCGCCAGATCGGCGCCACCACCGCAGCATCGCCGGCATCCACGGTCAAGGTGGCGAAACTCATGGCGATGGCCTTGAGCTGCAGCGCTATGTAGGGAATGAGACCCAAGGCCGCGACCAGGGTCACGGTGGCCGCCAACCACGCATCCTTGCCCAGGCGCGTGGCGATCAGATCCGCGAGCGAAGTAGCGTTGGTCTCGCGCGCCAGCTTCACCAACCGGATCATGAAAGCCACCGCAAGCCCGTAGAACAGGATCGCGCCCAGGAAGGTCGGCGGCAGCGGCCAGCCGTAACGTGCGGCCTGGGTGACCGTGCCGTAGAACGTCCAGGAAGTGCAGTGCACGGCAAGCGACAGCGAATACACATGCCGCCAGTGGCGTGCGAACAACGCAGGGTGCCGCTCGCCATACAGCGCCGTGCCGAACATCAGGCCCAGCCAAGCCAGGCTGGCCAGCGCCACCACCCAGAAACTCAGCACGCGCAGTCTCGCTTGAAACGCAACTCAATTCCCCGGTTCTGATCGGTACTAATTCTGGCGATTTGTCTCCAACCAGCATAACGCAGCAACGGCGGGCTTTTGCCCGCCGTTGCGCTTCCCTTCCCCAAGGATGGAGTCGCGACCGGAATCCGCCGATCAGAAGTCGTAGCGAGCGGTCAGCGAATACTGGCGTGGTGGACCATAGAAACCGGTCAGCACGCCGTAGGCGGCGATGTTATAGCCGGTGGTGCGGTATTCCTCGTCGGCCAGATTGCTGCCCTGCAAAGAAAGCTGCCAGCTGTCGTTGACCTTCCAGATGACGCCCGCACCGACCAGGCCGTACCCTTCCTGCTTGATGAAGGGACTCAGGTCCGTCGTCGGCCACACTTCGCTTTGATACGAGTAGCCGACCCGCGCGGACAGATTGCCGCCATTGGCCAGCGGGGTACGCCATTCCACATTCAGAGCGCCCGAAAACTCCGGTGCGTTGGTGAAACGCTGACTATCGGCGACATTCACGCCAGAAGTGATGAACTCGTCGTACTTCGCATCCAGCCAGGCCAGGTTGCCGCTGATCAGCCAGTGCTCGTTGGGCAGCCACTGATATTCGACTTCCGCACCATTGACCGTGCCCTTGCCGGCATTGGTGAAATCGCCGAAGAAGCTCTGGCTACCGTTGGGCAGCGTGTAGGAAGTGAACACCGAAAGCTGGATGTCCTTGTAGACGTTGTGGAACGCGGCCAAGTTCAGGAACAGCTTCTGGTCGAAGAAGGCCATTTTGCTGCCGATCTCGTAGCTGTCGACCTGCTCGTCGTCGAAGGGGTCGCCCGAGCGCGGCACGGCCGTGGTATTGGCGCGGATGTTGTAGCCACCCGATTTAAAGCCGCGCGACGCCAACCCGTAGATCATGATGTCGTCGGTGATCTCGTAATCCAGCGACACTTTTGGCGAGGTGTTCTTGAAGTTGACCGTCTTGTCGAAATTAGCCGCCGTGCCCCACGAGGTTTCGTAGGTGGGCGTCAAGTAGAAACGGTTCAGGGCGATGGCGTGCTTGTCTTCGTCCGTGTAGCGCACGCCCACGTCGAGCTTAAGGCGATCGGTAAGATCGAAGGTCCAGTCGGCATAGGCGGCGAAGCTCTTCGTGTTCACCACGCCCTGGGTGTCGCCGTACAGCGGATTGGTCAGCGCGACCGGCGCCAACGGATTGAAGAAATGGTTGAGCACATGCCCGCCCGCATCGCCATTGAACGAGTAGAGACCCATCACGCCGCGCGCGCGTCCGCCGGCGTCATAGTTGGCCTGCAGCTCATTGGTGACCTGGCTGTCGCTGTAGAACGCGCGCACATCGACCAGCTTGAGCGGTGTGGTATCGAAATCGATATTGGTTTCGGTGTCGGATTCGCGCTTGGCGATCACGTACTTGAACACCCAGTTGTCGTTGGGACGCCAGTTGACGGTGGCCGAGGCGCCTTTCATGACGGTGTCGTTGACGTTGGGCATGCCGCTGCGGATATCGTAGCGGTCGTCCAGCGGCGGATAGGCGGGCGCCAACGGATTGGGCGCCAGCATCTTGGCGCTGCGCACGCCGGACTGATCGTCCAGCCAGTCGAGGGCGAACTGGAAATCCAGGTCGTCGCCTGCGTAAGCGCCCAACTGGAAGCGCGCCGCATTGATCTCCTTGTCGCTGACCTCCTGGTCGTTGAGCAGATTGGTGCCGAAACCGTCGCGATTCATGCTGGCTACCGAGACGCGCGCGCGCAGGCCGCTGTCGGGACCGCCGATGGAACCGCCCAACGCCGCCTTGGCGTCGAGCTGGTTGTAGTTGCCGACGGTCAGCTGCGCGAAGCCCTCGGTTTCGGTCGGTAGCGCGCGCGAGATGTACTTGATCGCACCGCCGATGGTGTTCTTGCCGTACAGCGTGCCCTGCGGGCCACGCAGCACTTCGATGCGGCCCACATCGAACACGTCGAGCAGCGCGCCCTGCGGACGCGCGATGTACACGTCGTCCAGGTAGATGCCCACGCCCGGATCCACGCCCCACAACGGATCGGCCTGGCCGATGCCGCGAATGTAGGCCGTTGCAGTGCTGCTGGAGCCGCGCGCGGCGTAGATAGTCAGGTTGGGCACCTGCGCATCGAGGTCGGCCAGGCCCTGGATGTTGAGCTTGTCCAGCGTTTCGGGAGTGAACGCAGTGACGGCGATGGGCACTTCTTGGATCGTCTCCTCGCGTTTGCGCGCGGTGACGGTGATCTTGTCCAGCGTGGTGGCATCGCTGGCGGCTTCGGTCGGTACGGATTCCTGTGCCCATGCCGCTGGCGCCAGCAAGATGCAGCCTATGGCCAGACTCAGATGTTTGCGCTTCATGTGATTCCCCTCTCCCGGGTACGACGTGGCGGACCGATACGGCCGATTCGCAGGCAAGGCTAGAGACTCGGGCGTCCCCGCAACACTTGTACCTTCGTACAGTGGGGGCGCGCGGCGTAGCTGCGGATACTCGCGTCCACTTGCCGACCCGGTATGCGCCGGGACGCCCGCATGCTCTCGAGGAGTGGGGATGTCGTTCCTGATCGTGCTGGCCGCGTTGTGTTTCCTGATGTTCGTGGCCTACCGCGGCTACAGCGTGATCCTGTTCGCGCCGATCGCGGCGCTGGGCGCGGTGCTGCTCACCGACCCTACCCTGGTCGCGCCGATGTTCACCGGCTTGTTCATGGACAAGATGGTCGGCTTCCTCAAGCTGTATTTCCCTGTGTTCCTGCTCGGAGCTGTTTTCGGCAAGCTGATCGAGATCTCCGGTTTCTCGAAATCGATCGTGGCCGCCACCATCAAGGTCGTCGGCGCGCAACGCGCCATGCTGTCCATCGTATTGGTCTGCGCGCTGCTGACCTATGGCGGAGTTTCGCTATTCGTAGTGGTGTTTGCGGTCTATCCATTCGCTGCGGAACTTTTTCGCCAGAGCGATATCCCCAAACGGCTGGTTCCGGGCACGATTGCTCTCGGCGCGTTCACCTTCACCATGGATGCGCTGCCCGGTACGCCGCAGATTCAGAACATCATCCCAACGTCTTTCTTCGGCACTACAAGCTGGGCCGCGCCGGTGTTGGGAACTCTGGGCGGCGTGCTCATCCTGATGCTGGGTATGAGTTATCTGGAATGGCGGCGGCGGGTGGCATTTCGTGCGGGCGAAGGCTACGGCAGCGACCTGCGCAACGAACCGGAAATTTTCCGCGGCGACAAACTCGCCCATCCGCTGATCGCCATCCTGCCGCTAGTCTTGGTGGGCGTGTCCAATTTCGCTTTCACCAAGCTGATTCCTGGCTTCTACGGCGAAAGCCAGTCCTTCGTGCCCGCGGTGATCGGCAACCCAGCGCCGGTGGTGCAGGAAGTCGCCAAGGTCGCGGCGATCTGGGCGGTACAGGGCGCCTTGCTGGTGGGCATCTTGGCAGTCATCGCCTTCGCCTGGAAACCGGTGCTGGCGAGTTTCGCCGAGGGCACCAAATCGGCCATCGGCGGCGCTTTGCTGGCGTCGATGAACACGGCATCCGAATACGGCTTCGGCGCCGTCATCGCCGCGTTGCCGGGCTTCCTGGTCGTGGCCAACACGCTGAAAGCCATCCCCAATCCGCTGGTGAACGAAGCGGTTTCGGTCACTGCGCTGGCCGGCATCACCGGCTCGGCCTCCGGCGGCATGAGCATCGCGCTGGCGGCTATGGCTGAGAGCTTCATCGCCAACGCCAACGCCGCGGGCATTCCGATGGACGTGCTGCATCGTGTGGCGTCCATGGCTTCCGGCGGCATGGACACCCTGCCCCACAATGGTGCGGTGATCACTCTGCTCGCCGTCACCGGATTGACACATCGGCAATCCTACAAGGACATCTTCGCCATCACCCTGATCAAGACCTTGGCGGTGTTCTTCGTGATCGGCATGTACTACGCCACCGGCCTGGTCTGAGCCTGTTTTTGAGCCGTTTTTGAGCCCGCTTTTTTGAGCATGCGCCCCCGTTGTTTGGGGCTGTGCGCTGCGTCCCAGTCGCATGCGCCGCCTTGCCCTGATACTTTCCACCTGCCTTTAGGCTTGGGGAATGGGGATGGCGAAACGCATTTCTAATGCGCGCATCGGTGCGCGGGCTCGCAATGGGTCGTTTAGGACCCTGCTCGACGAACCGGTCGAGACCGCATCGCGATCTCATGCACCGACGCAAACCGCGGCCATGCGCCAGCTTGCGCAGGTGAAGGCGCGGCATAGCCAACTCTATGGCTACAAGGGCCAGAAAGTCCCGCTGGCCGACAAGTCGTTCTCGCCCGACGGGCCGCCGGCCGCCGAAGCGACCTCGACGCGGACCATGTCCAACTGGTCGGCGCCTACGCTGATGACCTTGGCCAAGGCTCCGTTCGCGGTGCGCGCGCTCAACAACATGAGCTACGGCGCCACTCCGACGACGATCGCCGAATTCAATGCGCTGGGCAGCACCGACATGCAACGCCTGGCCAACTGGGTGGATTGGCAGCTGGACTGGGGCAACATCAGCGACGCCGCGGTCGACCAGCGTCTGACCAGCAACGGCTACACCACGCTGGGCAAGAGCCTGGAACAATTGTGGAACGACCATGTCAAGACCGATCCGGTCCACGAGATACGCATGCGTCCAGCCTGGGAAGTACAGCGCGCTTCGTACGTGCGCGCGACTTACTCCCGTCGCCAGCTGCGCGAAGTGCTGGTCAATTTCTGGCATGCCCACTTCAACGTAATGGGCACCGATTTCAGCGTCGGGCCGGTATTCGTGCACTACGACCGCGACGTGATCCGCGCCAATGCCACCGGCAACTTCCGCACCATGCTGGAAGCGGTGGCCAAGAGCACCTCGATGCTCTACTTCCTGGACAATCTCAGCAACTCGCGTTCGGGGCCCAACGAGAACTACGCGCGCGAGCTGTTGGAACTGCATACGCTGGGCGCCGAGAACTACCTGGGCTTCATGGATCCGTTCCAGGTGCCGCCGTGCCCGGAAGATCCCGCCTACCCGATTGGCTATACCGACATCGATGTGTATGAGACCTCGGCCGCGTTCACCGGCTGGTCGGCCAAGAATGGGAACTGGCAATTCCCCACCGAGAACGACGGTACCTTCGTCTACCGCCAGTCCTGGCACGATGCGGGCCCGAAATTCCTGCTCGGCATGATGGTCTATCCAGAGCAACCCGCGCTCAAGGACGGGCAGGACGTGCTGAACCGTCTGGCCAGCCATCCGCGCGTGGCCAAGTTCATCTGCAAGAAGCTGATCCGCCGCTTCATCAACGACACCCCTTCGCAGAAACTGATCGACAGTGCCGCTGCGATCTTCCGCGCTAACTGGCAGAACCCGAAGCAGATCGAGATCACCCTGCGCCACATCCTGACTTCGGACGACATGATCAACAGCTGGGGACAGAAGAACCGGCGCCCGTTCGAAGCCACGGTGGCCGCGATGCGCGCGCTTGGGCAAGACTGGACTTTGCGGTTGGATCACGACAAAAGCGACGAGTTCATGTGGCGGGTCGGTTTCACCGGCAACGCGCCCTACAACTGGCCCGCGCCCAACGGCTATCCGGATACCGCGATCGCCTGGTCGGGTTCCAATTCCTATGCGATGACTTGGAAGCTGATCAACTGGCTCACCGAAGCCAACGACGCCAGCGTGCCGCTGAGCCCGATCCTGGCGACGACGCGCGCCAACGTTGCCAGTTGGACCGCCAACAATCTGGTCGATTTCTGGTCCGTCCGCCTGCTGGGCTACGCACTGCCGACGGCACGACGGCAGGTGCTGGTGAATTTCATGGCCCAGAACGGCAATCCGGCCAGCGACGTGATCGCCGACACCGACGCCTGGGCCGGCAGCGATCTGAAGAAGCACTACAACCAGCAACGCCTGCGCAGCATGGTGTCGTTGATCCTGCTCTCCCCCGAATTCCTGAGCCGCTGAGGACACTCCACATGAGCGACTACACCCTCACCCGCCGGGAATTCGTCAAGGGCTGCTGTAGCGTCGCCGTGGTCGGCGGCGTCGGCAGCTCGCTGATGTACGCCGACGATGCCTTCGCCGCGGCGAACGAGTACGACACGGTGGTGCACCTGTTCCTGCGCGGCGGCATGGATGGTTTGAACCTGGTGATCCCGGTCGACGGCGTGGATCGCACCTTCTACGAAGAAGCGCGGCCCAGCCTGAAGATCGACGTCAGCGGCGCCTATGGCGCGCTGCCGCTGACGTTGAGCACCGGCGCGGCGACCGGCTTCGGGTTGCATCCTTCAGCCACCGGTCTGCGCGATCTGTGGAACGACGGCAGGATGGCCATCGTGCATGCCTGCGGCATGGCCACTACAGTCACCCGCAGCCACTTCGACGCGCAGCTGTACATCGACCTCGGTACGCCAGGCAAATACGGGTCACCCAGCGGCTGGATGACGCGTGCGTGGCAGAGCCGCCCCACCAATACGCCCGCGGCCACCATGCCCGCGCTGGGCGTTTCCGGCACACAACCCGCGGGGCTGATGGGGGCTACGGATTCGCTGACCATGAGCAACCCGTCGGATTTCCAGCTCAATGCCGGCGCCTGGTCCTGGCAGAAGATACGCGCCGATTCGCCGGCCGGATTCCGCGGCATGAACGAGACTCTGGCCGATCTGTGGACCGGTCAGACCGGCATGGAAATCAATGGCCGTCGCGCGGATCTTGCATTGAAGACCATCGGCCAGCAATCCTTCGCTGCCCTGCCCGCCACTTGGCCCACCGGCAACTTCGCCGACCAGCTGTGGACCATCGCCCAGAGCATCCGCTTCAATCTTGGTTTGCGCTACGCCACTCTGGATCTTGGTGGTTGGGACACGCACGAGGCCCAGGGCACGGCGGGCAGCGGCTACAACTATTACCAGAACAAGATCAACGAACTTTCCGCTGCGCTCGCCGCGTTCTACAGCGAACTCAACGCCACCGGACAGATGTCGCGGGTGACGGTGATCGTGCAATCGGAGTTCGGCCGCCGCGTGCGCGCCAACGCCAACGGCGGCACCGATCACGGTTATGGCAACCCCATGCTGGTGCTGGGCGGCGCGGTGAACGGCCGCAAGTTCTACGGAACTTGGCCAGGTCTCAATCCGGAAACGCTCTCCCCTACTTTCGGCGATGTGCCGGTGACTACCGACTACCGTCGCGTGGTTTCCGAAATCATGATCCGCCGCATGGCCAATCCCAACCTCAGCACCATCTTCCCGGGCTACACGGGCTACGCACCTTTCGGCATCGTGCAGGGCACCGACCTTACTCCCAAGGTCGATGAGGCGGCGACGCTGGCTTCCGTTCCTCCCACGGCCTCCAGCGTCGCCGGACAAGCGTCGGAATTTAGTCCGTCGACGTCGCAATCCCCGACGCCGGAATGGCAACGGCGTGGACTTGTGGACCGCATGCTGACCCGTCGCGAGCGCTGACATTTGCTGCCATAGTCGGCCCTGGAATCCACCCAGGGCCGAGGCATGAAAACATTTCGGCGCAATGCCGACGACCTGCGCGGACTTGGCCGGCTGACGATCGATGGCGTCGCCGGAGTCACCGATCTGGTCGAAGCGATGCATGCCGCAGTCACCCATCTACCTGCCATCGTCGGCAAGCCCGCACCGGCCACCACCACCGGCCTGACCAGTTTGGTCTATCGCAGCGTGCGCGGCGTGACCCGTCTGGTCGGCACAGGTGTGGAAAACTCGCTGTCGGCTCTGGCCCCGTTGCTGGGTGGCGACGCTGTTTCGCCGCAACGCGAAGCGGTCGTGGCCGCGATGAACGGGGTGGTCGGCGATCATCTGGAAACAAGCGGGAACCCGCTGGCGATACCGATGCAATTCCGTCGGCAGGGACGGCCGCTGCCGCTGCTCGGTAAGGAACTCGGTACGCGTCTCCCGGATGCGACCGGCAAACTGCTGTTGCTGGTGCACGGGCTATGCATGAACGATCTGCAGTGGAACTACGCAGGCCACGATCATGGCCAGGCCTTGCAGCGCGATCTCGGCTACACGCCGGTGTATCTGCACTACAACACCGGCCGACACATCTCGAGCAACGGTCAGGATCTGGCCACTCTGTTGGAAGAGCTGGTGCAGGCATGGCCGGTGTCGCTGGAGGAAATCACATTGCTCTGCCACAGCATGGGCGGACTAGTCGTGCGCAGCGCACTCGATCACGCCGTCGCCGACGGACTCGCATGGCCGCAACTTCCGATCCGCATCGTTTTCCTCGGTACTCCGCATCATGGCGCACCGCTGGAACGCGCCGGCAGCTGGGTCGATATGCTGATCGGCATCAGCCCCTACAGCGCGCCGTTCGTGCGTCTGGGCAAGATCCGTAGCGGCGGCATCCAGGATCTTCGCCATGGCAATCTGCGCGACGCCGATTGGCAGGACCGCGATGGCGACGGTCTCGCCGATGGACGTACGCCGATGCCATTGCCGAAACAGGTACGAGCCTATGCGATAGCGGTGTCCAGGCAGGACGAAAGCAAAGACGAGAACCTCGATTCGCTGCGCGGTGACGGCTTGGTGCCCGTCGCCAGCGCATTGGGGCGACACCCGGATCGCAATTTCGATCTGCGCATTCCCAAGACCAGGCAATGGGTGGGATACGGCATCAACCATTTGGAAATGCTGGGCAGCGAGACGGTGTACCGGTGTATCAAGCTCTGGCTGCGTAAACCGATCCCTTAACGGCGTCGGCCCATGCACAACGCATCATCGCTCCACCAGGTCGTGTATCGGCAGGCCATGCTCGCGACAGTGGCGCTCGTATTCCGCCAGTTGCGTACTCGCCGAGGCGCGCGCCCGCACGCTGCCGCCCGGACCGATGAATTCGACCGTGCCCATGACGATCACCAATGCGACCATGGTTTCATCGCCGACGATCTTCCACCAGTCGGTGTTGCCCAGCGGTTCGTAGACGTAGTCGCCGGGACCGATGATTTCGCCCGTGCACAGCTTGCGGCTGCCTGCAAGGTTGTAGGCGTGGATCTCACCGGTATGTCGATGCAGCGGCATCACCACGCCCGGTTCCATGCGCAGCAATTCGACAAAGCCGCGATCGTCGGCCAGGAAACGCAGGGGCTTGGAGGACTTGCCCGGAGTCGCGGAAGGTATCCAGGGCAAGTCGGCGGTGGTGCTGAACCGCGCGGGCAGATAATCGATCAGGGCATCGAAGGCGGTAGGCATGGAGGGATTCCTTCGGTTGTCTCAGTTAGAAACAGCGGCTAGATAGCGGTCGAAGGAGGCGTCCACGGCCGCACGCGCGTCGCCGATGATGTTGCGTCCCCAGGTGTAGCCGAACACATCCTCGAAATCGTATTCCTTTAGACGCGAACGCATACCGCTCACCTCGCTGGGCTTCATCGGTATGTAGTTGGGATAGCTGTACATGAAGGTGACGTGGCGCCGATCGAGCACGACCTGCAATGCATCGCCAGGGAATAACGCGCCACCAGCGCGGGGACCGTCCCTCCAGTGGAGAGCCGTACTGCCGGGGAAATGCCCACCGCAGCGGATCAACGTGACCGCATCGGACAATTTGCGTTCATCGCCGCTCCAGTATTCGATCCTAGGCGAGGACCTTTGCACCCATTTCCTGTCCGCTTCATGCAACAGGATCGGCACGCCGCCCAGCGCTTCGCTCCACTCCACCATGGACGAATAGAAGTGCGGGTGAGAGATGACGATCCGGTCTACGCCGCCGCGCGCGTTCAAGGCAGCGACCGCCTCGTCGGTCACCAGGCTGACGCACTCCCAGAGCAAGTTGCCGGCGTCGGTGGGCAACAGAATCGCCCGCTGCGGGATCGCGAAGTCCGGTGCAAGGCCGATGCCCAGCAGGCCGTCGTCGTCTTCCAGACGCAGCTGGTATCTGGCGACCAAAGCTTCATGGGTGGTCCAGGTCTGTCCTTTCCAGCCGACGTACTGGCGTTCGTCCTCGCATACCGGGCAGTGCGAGGGTGGCTGGGCTGTCTCGGCGTATTGGGTGCCGCAGGTTTCACAGATGAACGAAGGCATGGCAGGGATCTCTTGGTTTCCAGAATTTCCTGGGGGCTTGAAGGCGTGGACAGCGGCCTTCCTGGAGCCTTACCTTAGGAGTAATCTGGAGCCTAGATTGGTCCAGTTTACTGAAAGCTTATGGAGCCAGTATTTCCCTTCGCGTACCTACCCCCGGCCCGCGGACAGGGCACGACGCTAGTCCATGATCTGCACCAACAGCTGCGCTCGGCGATCCTCGACGGCCGCATGGCCGCGGGCTCGCCGCTGCCGTCCACGCGACAAGTAGCCGCCGCACTCGGTGTGGCGCGCAACACAGTGGTCACGGCTTACGACCTGCTGATAGCCGAGGGCTATGCGATCCCGCGTAAGGGCGCGAAGGCTTTGGTTGCCGATTTTGCATCGCGACGCTCCTCCAAGCCGTCGTCCTCGTTGCAACCTCTGGAGGACCCGCGGCTCAATCCGCTATGGCGCGTACCGTTCCTGCGTCCGTCGCCAGCGCGCGATTTGCCCGAGCGCAGTTTCCGCCTGGGCATACCCGACCATCGCCACTTTCCTCACGACATCTGGCGACGCCTGTCGGCGCAATCGCTACGCGCATGGTCGAAAACGGGTTTCAGTTACCCGCCCTCGGAGGGCATTCCCGCTCTGCGTGAGGCCATCGCCCGACATGTCGCGTTTGCGCGCGCGGTGGCCTGCTCCAGCGACGATGTGATCGTGACTTCCGGCGCGCAACAGGCCTTCGATCTGCTCGCGCGGATGCTGGTGGATCCTGGCCGGACCCGTGTGGCGGTGGAGGAGCCGGGCTATCCGCCGGTGCGCGCGGCGTTCGCCGCGGCCGGTGCGCAATTGATGCCGATACCGGTCGATGATGAGGGTCTTTGTGTCGATCGGCTGCCGGACGATGTGCGCGTGGTCAGCGTGACGCCCTCGCACCAATCGCCGACCGGCGTAGCGCTGTCGCTGCGGCGGCGCACCGCCCTGCTGGAATTCGCCCGCAGCCGCGGCGCGGTGATCATCGAGGACGATTACGACGGCGAATTCCGCTTCGGCGGGCGGCCGCTCGACGCATTGCAGACGCTGGACCGCGATGAACTGGTGTTCTACATCGGCACCTTCTCCAAGAGCCTGTTCCCCTCCTTGCGCAAGGGCTTCGTGGTGGCGCCGCCATGGGCGCGCGATGCGCTCATCGCGGTCAAGCACTGCGCCGATTCGCATTGCGACACGATCACCCAATCCGTGCTGGCGGCTTTCATCGGCAATGGGCATCTGGCGCGCCACGTGCGGCGGATGCGGCCGATCTACGCCGCACGGCGCGAGGCGTTGCTCGACGGCCTGCGACGGCAACTGGGCGAATGGCTGCAGCCGATTCCGTCCGAAGCCGGACTCCATCTCGCCGCTCGCATCCGCGCGCCGGAACTGGCCGCGAAAATATTCGCGCAAGCGCGACGGTATGTTCCTGGCGCGCAATCGATCGCCGAATATTCGCTGACGCCCCCGGACCGGCCCGCGCTGGCTTTCGGTTATGGGGTGATCGACGTGGACGATATCGCAACGGCGTTATCGCGTTTTCGCCGTGCGCTTGAGGGATGATCGCCACTTCTTCCGCCCGCTTCAATTCTGCGGTCCATGCGGACGTCCGGTTAACGCGAAGCGTGCATTGATGGAAACCGCTTATCGACGACATACAGGGAGCCCGCGATGATTCAGCAAATCATTCTTGTCTTGACCTTTATAGCCGCCGTCGGCTGCGGTGTGGTTGCGGGAATCTTCTTCGCCTTTTCTTCCTTCGTCATGGCCGCGCTCGGCCGTCTTCCCGCCGCTCAAGGCATCGTCGCCATGCAGTCCGTCAACGTCACCGTGATCAATCCGGGATTCATGCTGACTTTGTTCGGCACCGCGTTGCTATGCCTCGCGCTGGCCATCATGGCGTTCTTCTCATGGAGCCAACCCAGCAGCACACTAATCATTGCTGCCAGTCTGCTCTATCTTCTCGGCTGTCTCGGCGTGACCATAGTCCGCAACATTCCGCTCAACGATCTACTGGCCGCCGCGCAACCCGGTAGACCTAACGCGCATGCATTGTGGTCGAGATATCTGCGCGAGTGGACGCTGTGGAACCATGTGCGGACCTTGGCGCCGGCCGCATCGGCGGTCCTATTCACCTTGGCATTGCTTTCGCGCTAAGCGCCCGCCACATCGCGGCAGGCGGCCGAGCGAACTGCAGCTCGCCCAGACGAGCGCACGATCACCAGGTGACGCGCACGCCGACATTGCCTTCGACGGTCTTGCGGTCCCTGCCCTCATCGTCCGCGTCGGCGGTGTAATCCAGCACCACATAAACGCTGGTATGCGCGTTGAACTGCGCAGCCACGCCCGCGCCCAGTTCCACCGCATCGAAAGCCTGCTGCGTGCTGATCGCATCGGTGTTGAAGCGCACGCGGTCCTCGCCGTCGAAGCCATGCCAGTAATTGAGCTTCAGGTAGGGCTGCAGCACACCCGCCGAGGTTTGGTAATCGGCCGACAAACGCAGGCCGACGCGTCCGGTCAGCGCATTGTCGGAATCGAAAGCGACGTTGGCGAATTCGTCCTGTTGATCGTCGAAGGACGTGCGCTGCCATACCAATTGCGCCTGCGGTTCCAGCGACCAGCGCGAATCCTCGCCCCAGCGCATCGGATAACCGATCTCCACTGAAGCCGTCACAGCATCGCCATCGAGATCGATGCCGAGGCCGCGCGACGAGTTCGCTTCACCGTCGTAGCGGCTGGCCACTATCACCGCATCCAGGTACGCGCCGCCGGCTCCGATGCGCGACCAGTACAGGCCCAGATGCGTGTCGTCCAGACGCGTCTCGCCCACCGTCAGGTTGTTCCAGCCCAAAGCGAAACCGCGCACGTCGCCATCGGCGCGCGTGCGTCCCACGAACAGGCCGAAGTGGTCGCGCCGTCCGTCCTCGGTTTCGCGAGCGAAGAGATCCAGTCCTGCCTGTACGCCCCAGAGCGTTCCATCGAAGGTCGGAGCCACCATGCCCGTCCAGCTCTGTTCGGTGTTCTGGCCGATGACGCGGCCCCAGGCGGAACGCACTGCGCCTTCGCCGTGCAGCAGCGTCTGTTCGCCCTGACGCTCGTGGAAGGTGCCCAGTGTTGCCAACGCCAGTTGGTGGACGATGGGTGGCACCACCGCATAGGTCGGTGTTTCCACGCGATAAAGCGGAATGACGGTGCCAGTCGCCGGTGTGGCGCCAGGTGTTGGCGGTGTCGGTAACGCCGGCGTCGGCACTGGCGCGGGATCCTCCGGTACCGGCGGAAGCGATGGCGGCGGTGCAGGCGGTTCGGCTGGCGGCGGCGCTGTGGGTGGAGCCGGCGGCGGCGCAGGCGGTACCTCCGGATCAGGATTGTCCGGCACATCAGAAGGAGGCGGCAATGCCGGCGGCGGCGGCGCGGGCGGTTCCGGAGGCGTGGGCGGTATTGGGGGAGGTGTCGGCTCCAGCGGATCGGGGGACGGTGCGGGCGTTGGCGGTAGCGACGCCGGCGGGGTCACCAGCGTCGAGCGCAGGTACCAGTTTTCGGAGGTGCCGTCGGAGACGCCTCCCTTGAACAGGAAATATTCGAAAGCGCCCGCCGCCACCGGCGCCATCAATGCAAAAGCGCTGTTGCTGGAACTGGCGCCGTTGATGGCCTGGATCACCATGATGCCGTCGAGCACGGTCGAGCCGCCGCTGCCGTTGAGATTGATGATCTCCATCCCGGTGGTACCGCTGGCGGCGCCGCCGGAAATTATCAATCTGTCGGAAGGCGAACTGTCGTCGCCCAATTGCGTTTGCAGAAACAACGCCGCGTTGTCGCCGACGTAATTGCCCACGACGGTGAAGGTATCGGTAGCGCTGGCCGCGCCATTGGTCAAATCGATACGGCCCGCGTTGAACACACTGGCCAATTGCCCGGTATTGAAGGCCAGGATCGACGCATTTGCGCCGTTGCCAGCGAACAACGTACTGCTGGCATCTACATTGAGCGTGCCGGTACCGCTGGCCGCATCGCCCAATACCAGATTACCGTCGAAGGTCAGTTCGGTATCGTCGCGCGCGTTGATGGTTTCCCAGTTGCCGAAGCGCGCCACGCCGCCAGTGGTGACGTTGTCGAAGGTCAGGCTGTCCACGCCGTTACCGCCGCTGAGCGACGGGGTCGCGCCAAGATGGGACTGGTTCAAGCTGCGCAGCGTGGCGGTATCCGTGCCTTCGCCCAGGTCGATCGCGCCGTAGATGACGCCACCGCCGTCCCAAGTGAAAGTATCGTTGCCCGCGCTGATACGCATTTCGCCGCGCACCGTGCCGCCAGTGACCGTCACGCTGTCGTTGCCGCCGCTGACGCTGATATTGCCGCCGATGTAACCGTTGGAAAGGCGAATGGTGTCGTTGCCGAAACCGGTGACCAGGTTGCCGTCGATGGTGCCGCCGGACATGTCGAAGAGATTGTCGTCCAGCTTCATGTCCACCCGTCCGATGCGGCCGCCGGTCATCGTCGCGCGATCGCCGTCTTCGAACGCGCCAACGATGCGCCCGCCGCTCATGGTGAAGGTGTCGAGGTTGTCGCCCTGCAGCAACGCCCCGAGCTGGCCGCCGGTCATCAGGAAATCGTCGATGCCGCTGCCCTGTTGTACTGAGCCGGTGACCAGGCCATTCGCGCTGATCTCGAAGCGATCCAAGCCATCGCCCTGGTTTACCGCATCCAGGCGTCCACCAGTCGCTATGACGGTATCGTTGCCCGCGCCTTGTGTGACCGTACCGTTGATCTGGCCGTCCAGCATTTCCAGACGATCGTTGCCAGCGCCGAAGACGACTCCGGTCGTTTGGCCGGTGATGGTGCCGCGAGTGATCAGGGTGCCGTTCGCGCTGCCGCTGAACAGTACGCCGTTACCGATCTGACTGGCGATGAGGCCGTTGTTGACGATGGTGTTGCTGGCACCGACAGCACCATCGATGCGGATGCCGGACGAGCCAGCGCCGCTGACGTTGATCGTTCCGCTATTGGTCAGCACGTTGCCATTGCCGTTGAGCGAGTACATGCCGTTGGCGTTGGCGCCGGTGGTGACGATGCTGCCGTCGACGCCATTGGTGAGCGTGTTGTTGCTGCCGTTGGTCTGGATGCCGTCCGACGCGCCGCCTGCAGTGACGATGGCGCCGGTATTGGTGACAGTATTGCCGCTGCCTTCGGCGAAGATGGCATCGAAGGTGTCGACGGCGCTCAAACCGATGCTGCCGTCGTTGTTCACCTGGCTCTGGTCGCGCACCTGCACGCCCGAGCCCGCGGCGATCTGCAGAATCGCGCCATCGACGATGTTGACCGTCACGCCGGTGCTGCCTGCTACCGCTTGCACGCCGATGGTCTGCGGATTGGGAATTCCGGTGTCGCAGGTAACCGTCTGTCCCGAGACCGGCAGCGTCGCGTCGCAATCCGCAAACGCGGGAAACGCAGCGGCGCATCCCATGCCGCCGATGGCGCCGATGCGTCCGTAATGCAGCAGCAAAGTGATGCAGGAAGACAAACGATGAGGCTTCGAAGTGGCCATAGCGACGTCCCCAAGTCCGATAAGGAATCCCACCAGACTAAGGCGGGCATCCAGCTTTACGTCTTGCAGTGCAACGACGACAACTCATGGATACCCGGAACACCTTCCCGAGTCGCATCCCACCTATATGGTTTTAGTAAACCAGAATTTATTCGAGCACAAGTGAAATGGCAGGAATAAATCAATTCGCGCATAGCGTCCGCGCAAATTTCACTCGACGTTCACTCTCTTTAATAAGTGACGTGGTGTGTGTTTCGTTGTGCCTTTCGCAAGAGTTGGCGATGACTGCCGGTGCGATATCGGGAAGAGAATCCGGAGTTCTCAATGAAAAAAACCCCACGTACAGCGGGACTCTCTCGTCATATGGACGGATTGGTACCTTCCGCTTAGCAACAGCGATGTGATCGCTACGCTCGATCCATCCGCTAAGGCCTGCTTGCTTCTTCATTGCATTTTTTTGATCACACGTTGTCCGATGCGCAGACGGCGTCGCGTTGATTGAAAGTAAGCCTGTGATGGACGCTGGTTGGGAGGGGGAGATCCGCAGTGCAGGCATGCGGGGTGCGCGGCGTGCGGGATTCGCACGGCACGCGCCCTTCCCCTCAACATGCGCGGAGATTTTCGCATGACTCATGCTCTTGGACGCGTCGTCGCGGACGGACGCACTTTCACCCACAGCAGTGGACTCGACTTAACCCCTGGCGCCGGACCTTTGGGCGCCCCACGATTCGTGTTCCTACACTTCGATTCGGTAGTGCTCAATGGCGGCGCGCGTTTGGAGGTGGCGCTGGGCTACGACACCGATGTGTTCACTTCCGCCTCCGGCAGCGAATTCTGGTCGCGACCGGTCAATGCGATCAATACTCCGATCACGATGCGCATCGTAGGTGGTACCGGCAGCGCGCGACTGCTGGAATTCGGCAGCGGCGAGCCCACCCAAACCGCCAATCCAC
>Ga0307513_10002356_pt1 | contig 26271 bp, 26 predicted proteins | sample 15_EM_MG_FD_202174 | JGI IMG/M metagenome (GOLD analysis project Ga0307513, IMG submission 202174) | Populus trichocarpa ectomycorrhiza microbial communities from riparian zone in the Pacific Northwest, United States - 15_EM | ecosystem: Host-associated > Plants > Roots > Unclassified | place...
GTTCGTCGTCGGTGCTTCGATCACCGGTGACAGCACCGCCTGGTTCTCGCTCCCCGCAGGTCCGATCGGCGTGGCGTTCGGCATCGAACACCGCGAAGACAAAGTGTTTTTTGAAGCCGATGAGCTGGTGTCGAATGGCTTGACGTTCTACAACGCGTTGCCGCTGCTCGATCCGCCGAAGCAAAAGGTGAGCGAAGTATTCACGGAATTCCGCGTGCCGTTGCTCAAGGAGATGACGGGCGCCCAGGAACTCACGTTGAGCGTCGCCGGCCGCTATGCGGACTACAACGGTCGGACCGGTGGCGTGCTCGCCTACAACGGTGGCATTGAATGGGCGCCGCTGAATGGCGTTCGCCTGAGGGCGGGAATCGCGCGTGCGGTTCGTGCTCCGAGTCTCGTCGACCTGTACTCGGAGCAGAGCCAGAACTTCGCCACGATTTCCGATCCCTGCGCGGCCAACAACATCGCATCGGGATCGCCGACGCGTGCGGCGAACTGCGCTGCGGCGGGCGTTCCGGCTTCCTTCAACTACCAGTATCCGGCGACTCCAGCGATCCTGACGGGTGGCAATCCTGACCTGAAGGAAGAGACTTCCGATTCATTTACCGTTGGCTTGGTCCTCCAGCCGGAATTCCTCTCCGGATTTTCGTTCTCGGCGGACTACTTCGACATCGACATCGCTGACGTGATCACGGCGCCGACGGCGCAGCAGATCATGGATGCCTGTTACGACGCGGCCGATCTGAACAACCAGTTTTGCGGTCTGTTTCAGCGCCTGGGGCCAGCGGGCACGGTGGGGAATGCCGGCGCCGATGCATATGCGCTCCAGAGTGGCACCTTGCAGCAGACGCTGTTGAACTATGCGAGCTCGAAGGCGCGTGGCATCGACTTCGAAGTCGCATACCAGCATTCGCTCGGCGATCTCGGCAAGCTCAGCACACGTCTGGTGTACACGCGCATGCTGCAGCGTGACGACTTCCTGGATCCGGTGAACCCGTCCGATCCGGACCAGATATTGTACGAACTCGGCGACCCGAAAAACGCGTTCAACCTGAACTCGGATTTCGTGATGGGCAAATTCAAGTTCGGGTATCAGCTCCGTTACATCGGGCACATGGTCATCAACCTGGCGGAAGACGTCTTCACGGTCGGCGGCAATCCGCCGCAGAACGCCGACTACGCAGAAGCGAAGTATTACCCGGAGGTTTTCTATCACGACGTCCGGGCGGCGTATGACCTCACCGACGACGTGAACGCGTATATCGGAGTCGACAATCTCACCAATCGCGTCCCGCCGTATGGCCTCACCGGCGCGGGCGGCGGCAGCGGCATCTACGAGTCGCGTGGCCGATTCTTCTATGCCGGCTTCAAGGTGGGCTTCTAACGCCCGGTTTCTCAATTTCGGACGTTCAAGGCCGGGTCCAACACCCGGCCTTTTTTTTGCCCGCGCGCTTGCGGCGGCACCTCCTATTGTTTTTCTACCACAACTGACTGTTTTCCAAGCTTTGCGACGAAGCGAAGCATCAACGGGTGGGCGCCAATAACCACTCGGTTCGTCGCAGTTACCTGTTGAACTACAGTGACTTGCGCTCAGGTGCCCTTTCCACCCGGTCTATTTGCCGATCCTGGTTGTTATCCTCCACGCCATCGATGCGTTCGTGCAACAGCGGCTGCGCATCAGGGGATTTTCACAACAACTGCCACGCATCGGGGTCCACCCGCGCCGCGGCAGCGACATGTCTTGCAGGAGGCATCCATGAACTTTCATCGCAATCTTGGCGTGCGCCACGCCGTGTCCCTGGCTTTGGGACTCACCGCGGCAACCACCACATCCTTCGTGTTCGCACAGAACGCGCCCACCGACGAAGCACTCGACGAAGTCGTCGTCACCGGTTCGCGCATCGCGCGGCCGAATCTCGAATCGGCCGTGCCGGTCACGACCGTCTCCGCCTCGGAGTTGTACGAAACCGGCAGCACCTCGGTCGGCGACCTGCTCAACGATCTGCCGGCCTTGCGCAGCACGTTCAGCCAGTCGAACTCGAGCCGCTTCCTCGGCACGACCGGCTTGAACCTGCTCGACCTGCGCGGCCTCGGCACGCAGCGCACGCTGGTGCTCGTCAACGGTCGCCGCCACGTGGGCTCGGACATTCTCGGCAATGCCGTGTCACCCGACACGAACACGTTCCCGACGGACCTGATTGAGCGCATCGACGTCGTCACCGGCGGTAATTCCGCGGTGTACGGTTCGGACGCCATCGCGGGTGTCGTGAACTTCATCCTGAAGAAGGATTTTGAGGGTCTGCAGTTTCGCGGCCAGGGCGGCGAGACCACGAGCGAACACGATGCGGGCAACTACTACGCGAGCGTGCTCGCCGGCACCAATTTCATGGATGACCGCGGCAACATCGCGTTCAACCTCGAGTACGCCAAGCAGGATCCATTCTTCGCATCCGACCGCGAGAATCTGCGCCGCCAGGGCAACTTCGTCATCACCGACGCCGACGCTCCCGATGCGGAGAATGGCTCGGACGGCGTGCCCGATCGCCGCTACTACGGTGACATCCGCAACATCACCTACAACGGCGGCAACCTCCTGATCGCGACTCCGATGGGTGGCACGGCCGCCCCCTGCGGTGTCGACTCACAGGGCGCCCCGTATTCCTGTTCGTACCAGTGGAATCCGGATGGCTCGCTCGTCCCGCAGACCGGCGAGCGTATCGGTCTCGCCCCGGCCGGCAACTACAGTGGCGGCAACGGCAGCAACAATCGGGAACGCAACGCGCTGGCTATCTACCCGGAACTCGAGCGTTACAGCTTCAACGTCTTCGGCAATCTGCAGATCTCCGAAGCGTTCGCGCCGTTCATCGAGGCGAAATATATCCGCACGAACTCGGTCCGCTTCGGCCAGCCGGCGTTCTTCACCGGCAGCACGATCGACGCCGATCGCGAACGGCCGCGCTTCGACAATCCCTTCATCACGGATGCCAATCGCGCGGTGATACAAGCGGCGCGCACGGCGCAGGGCCTTGGGGCCGCCGTCGGCGCGACCAAGCTGCCGTTTCGCCGCAACCTGCTAGACCTCGGCAATCGCGAGGAAGACGCGACGCGCGAGACCACGCGTTTCGTGCTGGGCGCGGGCGGTGAGGTTGGGGCGGGCTGGAACTACGAAGTCTCCGTGAACTGGGGCCAGTTCAAGGAAGACACGAAGGTGCTCGGCAACCTCGACACCCAGAAGTTCGTCCTGGCAATGGATTCGACGCGCAACGGGGCGGGGCAGATCGTCTGCCGTTCGCAGATCGACCCGAACGCGGCGTATGCCGTGCTCGATGACCCGACTACCCCGGAAGTGGAAGCCACGGACTTCGCCGTTGCACGACTGGCAGGTGACATCGCAGCGTGCGTGCCATTCAATCCGTTCGGCGAAGGCAACATGACACCGGAGATGAAGAACTATCTGCTCGCCGACAGCACGTCGGTGGGGAAGATCACCGAGTTCGTGGCGAACGCCACGATCACCGGTGACTCGAGCGGGTGGTTCTCACTGCCGGCGGGTCCGATCGGCGTGGCCTTCGGTATCGAACACCGCACCGAGGAAAACTCTTTCCAGGCGGATCCGGTCGTGGCAAGCGGCATCACCTTCTACAACGCATTGACGGCGCTCGTGGCGCCTAAGTTCAAGGTCAACGAGGTGTTCACGGAATTCCGTGTGCCGCTGCTCAAGGACAAGACGGCCGCCCAGGAACTCACGCTGAACCTAGCCGCGCGTTTCGCCGACTACAACGGCGCGACGGGCGGAGTGCTGGCGTACAACGGTGGCATTGAATACGCACCGATCGAAGGCCTGCGTTTCCGTGCGGGTCTGGCCCGCGCGGTACGCGCGCCGAGCCTCGCCGATCTATACGCGGCACAGGGCCAGAACTTCAATGCGGCCCCGCTCGATCCGTGCTCTCTGGATAACCGCGGCAACGGTTCGCCGACGCGCGCGGCCAACTGCGCGGCCGCCGGTGTACCCGCCGACTACAACTTCACCTACCTGTCGTCGATCGAAATCGTCAGCGGTGGCAATCCGGATCTCAAGGAGGAAACGTCGGATTCGTTCACCGCGGGTGTCGTGTGGCAGCCGGCCTTCGCGCCCGGTTTCACGTTGTCCGCTGACTACTTCGACATCGAGATCGATGACGTAATCACGGCGCCGAGCGCGCAGGACATCATGGACGCGTGTTACGACGCGCCGGACCTGAACAACCAGTTCTGCGGTCTGTTCACCCGCAACGGCGCGGGCGTCGGACCTCTGGGTGAGGTTCCGAATCAAATCCTGCAGGGCAGCCTGTTGCAACTGGCGCTCAACTACGCGAGCTCCAAAGCGCGTGGCGTGGATATCGAAGCCGGTTACACCCATGACATCGGTGAAGCCGGCAAGCTCAGCACGCGACTGGTATGGACGCACATGCTGCAGCGTGACGATTTCCTGAATCCGGCCGCGCCCGGGCAGGCCGATCAGATCCTGATGGAACTCGGCGATCCGAAGGACGCGTTCAATCTGAACACCGACTTCGCGCTGGGCAAACTCAAGTTCGGTTACCAGCTGCGTTACATCGGCAAGCAGGTCCTCAACTTCTACGAGGACACGTTCGGCTTGCAGGGAAATCCGCCGACGAACGCGGACTATGCGGACGCGCGCTACTACGGCGAGGTGTTCTACCACGACGTTCGAGCGGGCTACGACATCAACGACTCGATCAATGCCTACCTGGGTATCGACAACCTGACCAACCGGATCCCGCCCTATGGCCTGACCGGCACTGGCGCGGGCAGCGGTATCTACGAAGCGAAAGGCCGGTTCGCCTACGCGGGCGTGAAGTGGCAATTCTGAGGAACTGAGCTGCGCGACGACGTTGCCAGCAACGAAAGAAGGCCGCCGGCAAGGGCGGCCTTCTTTTTGGCAGGAAGCGCTTTTCTACGGTAGTTTGACGACGTCGCCGATGAAGGCCGTGCCGCCGGTCACGTTACCGGCGCCGCACTCGTATTCGGTCTCGCTCGAGAACGAGTTGTTCTTGTAGTTGCTGCGGATGTTGATGATCGCATTGCCGCCGACCCGCTGCGCGTACTGCGTGAGCTGGATCATCGACGACAGGAACGCCCAGTCGCAGCCTTCCTGGTCCGTCTTGTTGAAGAAATTGGTCTTCTTGTTGGTGCGCGCCGGCCCGAGCTGCGCGGTCGGCTTGGCGTGTTTCTGCGCGCCGAAGAACAGCTTGATGCCGGAGGCGAGCTGGCCGGAGGCCTGCGCCTTGGCGAGCGCCGCCTCAATCGCGAATTTCTGCAATGTTTCGCGCGCGTCGGCGCCGGGCGCGGTCGCGAGCAGCACCACCACGGCGGCGGCCATTGCGCCACTGGAAAGTCTGTCAGCCATCTTCCTGGTGTTCACTGAAGGTCTCCTCATGGAGTCCGCGCGAAGATCAACGACGTGTTGATCCCGCCGAACGCAAAGTTGTTGTTCATTGCGATGCCGACGTCGAGCTTGCGTCCGTCACCCTGTAGATAGTCCAGGTCGCCGCAACGTTCATCGACCGTGTGCAGGTTGCGCGTCGGCGCGAACCAGCCGCCGTGCATCATCTGGATCGCCGCCCAGCTCTCGAGTGCCCCGCAAGCGCCGAGCGTGTGGCCGAAGTGCCCCTTGAGCGAGCTCACCGGCGCCTTCTGCCCGAACACGCGGAACGTGGCCTGCGATTCGGCGATGTCGCCGTGTTCGGTGGCGGTGCCGTGTGCATTGATGTACTGCACCGCGGCGGCGTCGATGCCGGCCTCGGTCAGCGCCATGCGCATCACGCGTTCCATGGTGTTGGTATTCGGATGCGTCACATGGTCGCCGTCGGAATTGGAGGCGAACCCGATGATCTCCGCGTAGATGCGGGCGCCGCGGGCGACCGCCCGATCGCGCTCCTCGAGCACCAGCGAACAGGCGCCCTCGCCGATGACCAGGCCGTCGCGCGTCTTGTCGAACGGCGCCGGCGTCGTCTTGGGCGCATCGTTGCGCGTGGACGTCGCGTACAACGTGTCGAACACCGCAGCCTCCGACACACACAACTCTTCTCCGCCGCCCGCCACCATCGCATCCTGCAATCCATAACGGATCGCCTCGTACGCGTATCCGATGCCCTGACTACCCGAGGTGCAAGCGCTCGAGGTGGGGATGACGCGGCCCTGCAGGCCGAAGTGCACGCCGATGTTGACCGCCGTCGTGTGGCCCATCATGCGGATATAGGTGGTCGCGTTGATGTTGCCGGACTCACCGCTCGTGAGCATGTTGCCGAAATCGCGGATCGCATCGGTGCTGCCGGTGCTGGAGCCGTACGCGACGCCGACGCGCCCGGACCTCAAGAACGCGGTGTCGTCCTTCAGGCCGGCTTCTTCGAGCGCGACTTCGCTCGCTCGCACGGCCATTTGCGCGACCCGGCCCATGGTGCGTATGGTCTTGCGCGTGTAGTGAGGCGGCAGCGTGAAATTCGTCACCGGCGCGCCGAGCCGCGTGAGCAGATCGCTGTAGCGTTCCCAGTCCGGCATGCGCTGCACGCCACTCGCGCCGGCGCGCAGATTTGCTTCAATCTCCGGCCAGCTCTGGCCCAGCGAGGTGATGCCGGCCATGCCGGTGACCACGACGCGTCGATTGGCAACGGGCCGGGTGCTCATCAGACCAGCCCGCCATTCACGCCGATCACCTGGCGCGTGATGTAGTCCGCCTCGCGCGACATCAGGAAGGCGACCACGCCCGCGACTTCCTCAGGCTCGCCGACGCGACCCGCGGGGATCATCTTCAGTGCTTCCTCGATGGGCGCGGTTGCAATCATGTCGGTGCGGATGAGTCCGGGGGCTACGCAGTTGACCGTGATCTGGCGGCTCGCGAGCTCGATCGCGAGCGCCTTGGTGGCTCCAATGATACCTGCCTTGGCGGCCGAGTAATTCACCTGGCCGCGATTGCCGGCGACGCCGGAAACGGAAGATAGAGTGACGACGCGGCCCGGCTGCCGGCGGCGAATCATCGGCATGATCACCGGCTGCATTACGTTATAGAAACCGTTCAGGTTGGTGTCGAGCACCTGGTCCCAGTCCTCGCCCGTCAGCGCCGGAAACGCGTTGTCGCGCGCGATTCCCGCGTTGCAGACCACGCCGTAATACGCGCCATGCGCATTGATGTCCGCGGTCAAGGTCGCGGCGGTGGCCGCGCGGTCGGTGACGTCGAAGTGCAGCACGCGTGCGGCCGCGCCCGCGGAGGCGAGCGCCTGGAGCGTGGCATCGAGTGCCGGCGAGGAGGTGCGGCCATGAATGACCAGCGCGAACCCGGCCTTGGCGAGGCGTAACGCGATCGCACGGCCAATCCCGCGGCTCGATCCGGTGACCAGGACGGTGTCAACCACCGGCGTTCTCCGGATTGGGCAGGAAGGGCCGAATGTCGCGCGGCCGATAGGCCTTGAGCGTGCACTCGGCGATGCGTTGGCCGTGCGCGCTCAACGCGCAGTTGTAGGCGGCGAAGTCTTCTGCGTCGCGCAACGCCAGGCGGGCCTCGACGACGAGCCGGGTACCGAACGGAATGGTTTCGAGCATGCAAAGATAATAGCGCGAGCCGATCAGCAACCCGATCGAGGGTCGTTCGCCGCGTTGTACCTGCTCGATGCCGGCGAATGCGGCAGCCGCCTGCGCCATGTATTCGAGACCGACCCAGCCGGGAACGCCGTGCGCAGCGGCGAACGTGCTCGCCGGACCCGCCGTGAGGCTGGCCCGCAACCACTCCTCGCCGTATTCGTCGATCGATTCGAGCAGGCTCATCGCGCCGCGATGCGGCACCAGCTCTTCCACGCGATACGAAACGCCCAGCCGTAGCATTGTTAGTTAGGCGCGACCGTGGTGTCGATCGTCAGCGAGTAGTCGTATTGGAAGTTCACAAACCACAATCTTCCGTTCCACGGATCGGCGCTTGCGTAGTGCACCTCGGCGATGAGCGCGTCGCCGCGCCGCAGGCGCCGCACACCCGCGAAGGGCTCGGTGACTTCGAGCCCGGCCTTGCCGAATACGTCCTGCACGGCAGGCAGCGGCCACAACGCAAGCTGCATGTCGGCGAGCACGCGCTCGGGGTCGACATTGCCGGGAACGAACGCGCTTTTCTGGGCGCTGACGGAAGTGCCGTTCCAGCTCACCGTGAACAACCGCTGGCCGGTCGCGGTGACTCCAACCACCTTGAGGCTGGCGGCGTCGAGCTGGATCGCAGTCGAGAGCGTCGTCGAGTGCGCCCCGTAGACGGCGTGGATCACCTGCGAGGCGGAGCGCGGACTCAGCGCCGCCGGCAATGCGAGCGGGGTTTTCGCGGCCTGTTGAATTTGAGTTGCGCAGCCGGCGAGCAGCACGGCAGCTGCAAGTAAAACTTTAGTCATGGCGGGGCTTCGCGGCCACGGCGATGAGGAATGTGAACGCGACGCCAAGCGCGACTGTGATACCGATGGAGCGGACAAAAGGCACCGACGAAAATCCGAGCAGGCCGAATGATATCAGCGTGGTCGTCATCGACAGGAACACCGCGAGCACCGCCCGCTGGCTGCGACCCTCGCGCAGGATGATGGCGTAGTCGACGCCGAGTCCGAGCACCAGAAGCAAGGACAGAACGTGGAACAGATTCAGGGGTTCGTGCATGAAACCGAGCGTCGCCAACGTGAGCGCGAGACCGGTGGCCGCCGGCAGCGCGGTACGTATCGCCGCAGCGCTGCGATAAAACAGCAACAGGCAGGCGAGCATCACGCCGATGACGACCACCATCAGCCAGCTGGCGATGCGGCGGTATTCGCCGAGCACCGTGGAAATGTCCGCCACTTGATCGACGTAACGCACGCCCGCCACCGACTCGACGGCGGTACGCACGGCCTCTGGCGCGGTGTTGCCATCGAGCAGCACCACCGCCGCCTCGTCCTCGCCGAGCGTGCCTAACCACAGGTGGCGCACCGGCGCCGACAGCGGACTCGCCAGCCACGCGTCGGGCGTGAGCATTTTCCCCTGTGTTGCCGCGAAGCTGGCGCGGCGCGCCGCGATGACCGCGGGGTCGAAGCCGAGTTTCCGCATGACGTGCACCAGCGCGCCGTCATCGCCATAAACCTTTTGCGCGAGCAGCGCGCGATCGCTTCGCTGCCGCTCGAGCGAGACCAGACTCGGGCTCACGCTCATGTGGCCCTTGATCTTGCCGGCACTCTCGAGCGCCGCGAATACGGGTTCGAGCGCCTCGAGTCTGCGCAACACGAGCTCGGGCGTGGCGGCGGCGACCAGCACGAAACGTGTGTCGAAACCCACACCCAACAAGGTGCGCACGCGCTTCTCCGCGGCGACCAGATCCGGCGGTGGCCGCTGCAGCGCGCGCACGTCGTCGCGCGGTGTCACGAGCGTCAGTCCCCAGATCGTGGCGGCCAGCAGCACCGTCAGCAGTGTCCAGGACGCCGGGCGCGGCAAAAGCGTCAGCGGCTGGAACGCGGCGAGGCGGTCGACCCAGCGCGGCACCGCGCGCGGCGGTTTCGTGCCTTCGAGACGCAAGCGCCGGAACAACACGCTCATGGCGCTCAACACCGCCGGATAAAGCAGAATGACGATCGCGCAGGCGGTGGTCAGCCCGACCGCCGAAAACAAGGCGATCTGGCGCAGACCGGGAATCGGCGCCATCAGCAGCGTCAGGTAACCGGCGACCGTGGTCGTGCACCCGAGGATCAGGGCCGGCACGATGTTGTGCGGCGTCGTCTCGCCCGTGCGCGCGGGCATGCGATTGACGAAATAGTGCAACGCGTAGTCGACCGACACGCCGATCAGGCTGGTGCCGAACGTGAGTGTGAGGATGTGGACCTGCCCGAAGGCCCACTGGCAGGCGGTTATCGCCGCGAGCGTCGCGACGCCGATCGTCAGCAGGGTGACCAGCAATGGCCGCAACTGGCGGAACACCAGCACGATGAGCACCACGACGGCGAGCAGATCGACGGCGCCGAAGGTCGCCACTTCCGCCTGGGCCTTCGACGCCGCCGCGGCCGCATGCAGGATGATGCCCGACCCCGCGATCTCGGCATCGCGCGATACGCCGATTGCAGCAGCGCGAGCGGCCTCGATGGCCGCGGTCACCTTTTGCTGCGTGCCGGTGCGATACGGGTCCTGGTCGGTCGTTGCGCGTACCACGGTCCAATGCCGGCCTTCGCCACCCACGACGAGGATGTCGCCTTCGAGCCGCGCCTTGCCCGAGCCCGGCAGCGCTGCGGCGAACGCCGCCGACGCCAACCCGAGCGGATCGTCCGAAATGCCGAATGGCCGCGTGAACCCCAGCGGCGTGTAGGCCGCGCGCAGCGCGTCGCGCTCGAGCGCCGGCACGTCCTCTCCAAGTTGTGCTCGCTGCCGACTCGACAGCAGCGCGGCGCGGCTGGGCCGCTCGGCGCGCGCCGCGGCGATGTAGCGATCGTCGACGACGAAATCCACGCGTGCGAAAGCGCCCGACCTCGTCAGCGTGTTCGCGAACTCGAGGCCGGTGGCTCGCAAGCGGGTGCGCTCGGCCGTGCCGACGACGAACACCAGTTCGCGGCTCGAGCGGTCGGCGAATCGCTTGACGGCGTCGAGTTGCGCGCGATTCTCGTCGGTCGCCGGCAACAGCGCGAGCAGATTGGTCTCGATGCGCAGCCGCGGGGCGACCACGAACGCGAACACGCCTAACAAGAGGGCCACGCCGGCCAGTGCCAGCCAGAAACCCGGGGTCCGCGCGGTTTGGGGCGTGACGGCGGTCACGGCGTCAGAAGCGGCGGCGTTCGTCCGCCGTCATCCCCGCCGGATCGTACGACACGCCTTCCAGCTTGATTTCGGAACGGTCACCGTTGCCGTCTTCGAGCACCACGCGCTCGACGGTCGCGCCGCCGCTCACGACCGCCTGGCGGAACACGCTGCCGAGCGCCTCGGCGCGCGGCTTCAGTCCGAGCACCCAGCCCGTGCCGCGCGTTTCTCCGTACAACTCGAAATCGTGCGACAACGCGTTCAGGTCGAGCGCAAACAACGCGAAGAACACCCGCGACACCACCGCCAGCGCCGGCTGTTCGGCAGCCTTGATGCTCAAGGTGACGCCGCCCTCGTCGCGCTGCGTGATGCCGGATTCGGCCAGCAGGAACTGCGAATCGAACGGTAGTTCGGTGTGCCACTCGATGCCGGCCTCGCGCGCGAACAGGAACCGGCCCGACGACTGCAACGGCTGGGCGAGATCGGCGAGATAACGGCGCTGGACGAACTTGCCGCGCACCGCGCGCGCCTTCTCGAGCGACTGTGCGGTGGGCCGCGTGAGTTTGGCGAGATCCGCGGTGGTCGCCGGATGCGAGAACACGGTGTCGGCTCCCAGCGCGGGCGCGGCGGCGAATAACAACGCGACCAACCACGCGCCGCGGAAGGGCTTCACTCCACACCCAGGCGCTGAAAGATGATCTCGGGGGACCGCAGGCACATCTCGTGCGTCTTCATGTCGACCGCAACCTGGATGCTCGTGCCCTTGCAGACGCGCAGACCGGAGACGGCGTCCGTGACCAGGTAGTCGATGCGCAGCCGGTATTCCCACTCGCGCAAACTCGCTTTCACCGCGAGTTTTTCCGCGAAACGCGCGGCCTTCACGTAACGCAGGTGCAGATCGATCACGGGCCAGGAATATCCGGACAGCGCCATCTGGTCGTAGTTGTAGTTGAACGTTTCGAGCAGGGCGCAACGCGCGATCTCGAAATACTTGGTGTAGTTGCCGTGCCAGACGATGCCGACCGGGTCGAGATCGTGAAACGGCACCTGCACCGTGATGCTGTGGGATTTGAGCGCGGGAACGATCATGAACGGATGTTACGCGTCAGCAGCATGGGCAGCCGCCACAACATGCCGAAGAAGAGGCGGGTATGCATCCAGGAGATTCGCACGTTGTCGCGCCACATCTTGAAGTGCGAGACGCCGTCGGTGGGGTAGACCACGTACGTGGGCATCGACACCACCGGCATGCCGGCCCACACCGCGCGCACCAGGATCTCCGGATCGAATTCCATGCGGCTGCCGAAACTGGCGTGCCGCGCAAGGGCGAGGATCGGGCCGAGTGGATAGACGCGAAAGCCGCACATGGCGTCTTCGATGCGCGTGGAGAGGGTATTGATCCGCACCCACAACGTGGTGAGCTTGCGGCCGATGCGGCGCGAGGCGGGTGCGCTCTGGTCGAACACCGGCACACCGGTGATGATGGCCATGGGGCTCTCCCGCGCGAGCGCCGCCATGCGCGGAATCGCCGTGAAGTCGTGCTGCCCGTCGGCGTCGATCTGCAGCGCGTGGGTGCAACCGGCGGCGTGCGCCGCCTTGAACCCGGTCAACACGGCGATACCCTTGCCGCGGTTCACCGGGCAGCGAATCAATCGGAGCCAGCCCACTTCGGCCCGCGCCAACTCGTCGAGCACCGGCGCGCAACGCGCGTCGCTGCCGTCGTCGACGAGCCAGCATTCGTGACCATGCGCCTTGAGGGCCGCGACGGTCTGACGAATCGCATGCTCGTGATTAAAGAACGGAACGATCAGTCCCAGCCGCATCATCCGTGAATTCTATGCGCCCACTCGAGCAGGCAGTACCGGCACGCAGGTAAGTGAAGGCAACGCTGCGCCCATCGGCGGCGCGCGTGAGCGCGAGCGTGAGCTCGACCGGTGGTTGCACGATGGCGAGGAACTTGAGCGCGCGCAGTGCGTGGAAACGCGCCGGCAACGCGAATTCGGTGCGCGCAATGCGCACGGCCCAGTCGATCTGCGCGACCGCGGGCAGGATGGGGGTGTCGGGAAAATGGCCGTCGAAGGCGGCGAGACCGGCGCTGATCTCGAGCGCGATGTTCACGCACTCGACGCCGTCTTCGGCATGGTGAGTACGCCGCGCAATCTTCGGTAGAGAGGAAGGCGATAGAGAGGCCGACAGCGGCGTCACGCCGCGGCGGGCTTGTTCTGGACCAGCGCGTGAATGGCGTTGACCGCATCACCGACCGTGCGCACGTGGCGAAACTGGTCGGGCTGGATCTTGCGGCCCGTGAGTTCCTTGAGGCGCAGGATCAGATCGATGGTGTCGATGCTGTCGATCTCGAGATCGTTATAGAGATGGGCCTCGAGGGTGACCTGCGAAGGCTCGATCTCAAACAGCTCGTGCAGCACCTTGCGGAGCTGATCGAATATTTCTTGAGTTGATTGCACGATCCCATCCCTACGAACAGCGCAAATTATATCGAATCGTCGCCCCGCGTCAGCCTTTGAGCTGTGTTTCGGGTCGCATTTCGTGCAGCTGTTGCGCGGCGCTGACTTCAAACCACTCCGTCAGTGCCTTCGTAAGATGCCGGGCGGCCAACGACGGGGGCTCGCCGCGGGCGAGAAATTCAGCCACCGGGATGGGTTCGCCGACCGTGATCACGAAATGGGCGGTGCGCGCGGGAACGCGAAACCACGCATTCCCCTTGAACAAGGTGATCGGATCGCAGGTGATGGTCACCGGGCGCAGCGGGACCCGGGCGGCCAGCGCGATCTGGGCCGCGCCCCGCTGGAAATCGAGAGAATCGCCGGGCCTGGTGCGTGTCCCCTCGGGAAAAACCAGCAGCGACCGCCCGTCGCGCAGCGCCGCCACGCAGGCGGCGATCAACCCCTCACCCGTGGCGTTGCTGATGTATCCGGCCCAGTAGACGGGCCAACGCAGAAAAACGTTGCGCCACAGCGCCTGTTTCACGATGCAGTCCACTTCCGGCATGAGCCCCACCAGGATCACGACATCGATCAGTGTGGGGTGATTGGCGACGACGAACTGACCGCGTCCATGGAGCTTTTCCCGGCCGTGAACCTCGGTGCTCACGACGCCGAGCGTTTCCATGAGCCACAGGAACAGGCGCATTGAAACCGATACGGCGCGTTGCACGCGGGCGATCCCGCGTCTTCGATCGAGCGTCGACAGCCGCAGGAGGGGCCAGACCGTGAAGCCCAGCAGCACCGCACCGAGACCGAAGCAGACGAACGACAGGCCGGTACCGAAGATGCGCCACAGCCGATTCGCGGCCCCGCTCGGCACGAAACGTGCGGGGGCGGGTTCACTCAAGAGCGTACGTTCCCTCGATCTCCACCAGCAATTCGCGCCGGCAGATATCGGCGCGCAGTACCAGCGGTTCCGCGCCCACCGCGAACAGACGCCGTATCCGCGGTATCAGGCGCGCGTAATCGTCGCTGTTGCGCAGGTACACCTTCAGGGATTCGAGCCGCACGTGGGAAGCGCGCGGCCCGCCCGCGTCGACTTTCATCGCCGCCTCGACCAACGCTTCGAAATTCCGCGCGGTCTCTTCGAGCTGCGCCTCGGGATCGCCGATGTGCAGGCTCTCGTGGCCCACGATGCTGGCAGTGCCCGAAACCAGCAGCTGTGCGCCGCGGCCGTTCGGCACCAGCGCCGCACGCGCGAACATCGGGCTGCGCATGCCGTAGCGCGGCGGATAAAGCGAGGCGCTCAGCTGCCTGGGGTTTTCGATCTGCAGCCCGGGCTTGCGGCCGGCCAAGCAACACAATACGAACCCGCCCGTATCACTGCCGAGCGCGCTCGCCGCCGGCAGGTTCTGCTCGACGCCGCTCGACAGCCCCACGGCACTGTAACGGCCGGCGTTGAAGCGCCGATACCGCTCCGCCTCGCCATCGCCTGCGGTGATATCGACCAGATAATTCCAGGCGCGCAGCCAGTATGGGTAACCGCGGCTGCGTATGAGGTGGTCGAGCCGCAGATAGCTGGAACGAGTCAAGCGTTCGACGTCGCCACAGCGTTCCGCGGGCACCACCAGGCTTGCGAACAGGTAGTCGCCGTCATGCGCGTAGCCGAAATCGCGAAAAGTGCCGGTTTCGACCGGCGTATCGGTACTCCAGCGTTCGATGCGCGCATCGCCCCCGAGTAGCGGCAACGCCACGGGTATCTGACGCGGGTCCTGCGCGGCCCTGGCATTGGTTCCGAAATGAAATTCGGCCAGCGTGTGGCGGCTTTCGGGCTCGTCGACGGAGGAATGATGTACGTGCAGCAAAGTCTAGAGTCCCAAAACTGCACAGTCAGGAAGGTTCATGCGATCATTCGCGCCCGTCTATTCCGGTGGAAAATTGATGATGTCCGAGCCCAGCGGCAGCGCGTCCGGTACTCCGCGCATCGCCCCTCATCCCCTGCTGAAAAGCTATTACGCGGATGAGCCAGGCCGCAAGCGCCGCGTGAACGAGATGTTCGACGTGTCGGCGCCTCACTATGACTGGATCACCGGCGCAATGTCCTTCGGCACCGGCCGCTGGTACCGCGGCGACGTGCTCAAGCGCCATGGTGTCACCACCGGCACGAAGTTGCTGGACGTCGGTTCCGGCACCGGCGTCATCGCCGCGCTGGCGCAGGACATGGTCGGTCCGACCGGGACGGTCGTCGCGGTCGATCCGAGCGAAGGCATGCTGGTGGAAGCGAAAAAGGCAGGCGTCCGGGATACGCGGGTCGGGCGCGGCGAGCAGTTGCCGGTGAACGATGCCGAGTTCGACATCCTCACCATGGGTTATGCGTTGCGCCACGTCGAAGACCTGGTCGTCACCTTCCGCGAGTATCTGCGCGCGCTCAAGCCGGGCGGCAAGGTACTGCTGCTGGAGATCACGCGTCCTGAAGGCCGCTTCCAGTACCAGATGGTGAAGTTCTATCTGAAGCACGTGGTGCCGGTCGTCACGCGCGTGTTCCGCCGTTCACCCGAAGCCGAAAAACTGATGCGTTACTACTGGGACACTATCGAGGCCTGCGTGCCGCCTTCGGACATCCTCGCGGCGCTCGAAACCGCCGGGTTCACCGGCGTCAAGCGCCACGTGCTCAACGGCATGTTCAGCGAATACTCTGCCGTCAAGAGCGGGGCCGCTTCGTGATCGCGCTAACTACCGACGAACGGCAGATGGCCGAGGTCATCGTCACGGCGCTCAACCTCGAACACATCCAGGCCGACACGGTCGACCCGGCGATGCCGCTGTTCGGCCAGGGTAATCCCGGCTGGGGGCTCGACTCCATCGATGCACTCGAGATCGTGCTGGCCATCCAGCAGAAATACGGCGTCGAGCTCAAGGCGGACGACGCCTCGGTGACGAAGGCGTTCGCCTCGTTGAGCGCGTTGACGCGCCTCGTGGCCGAGCGCCGCGCGGCCTGAAGCCACTCCGGTCGTGAGACCTTCCGCGCGCGCCCTCATCGTCGCGCTGTCCTTCGTGGCGAGCTCCATCCTCATCCACGTCGCGGTCATGGGTGAAACCCCGTGGCTCGAATGGCTGGCACTGGTCTCGCTGGTGTTCGTGCCGTTCAGCCTGCCGTTGATGGCGTTGCGCTGGCGCGCGTGGCTGATATTCGCCGCCCTTTGTGCCGGTCTCTGGTGGCTGGTCGAATACGGCGGCGGCCGCCCGTTGCTCTATCTACCGTCGATCCTCATCCCGGCCGCGCTGGCCTGGTTCTTCGGCCGTACACTCGTGGCGGGCCGGCGGCCGCTCATCACCGCCGTGGCGCTGGCGGCGCGCCCGGGCACGCCCGACTACCTGCTGAAGTACTCGCGGCGCCTCACCGAAATGTGGACCGGTATCTTCATCGCGATGTCGCTGTGGGATTTCGTGCTGGCGACCTGCGCGCCGCGCGAGGCCTGGAGTTTCATGGCCAACGGCGTCAACTACGCGGTGATCGGCGCGACGGTGGCTTTCGAATACCTGTTCCGCCGCTGGCGGTTTCGCGACTACGATCACCCGGGTTTCGTCGAATACATCCGCATCGTCGTGAGCGCCGATCCGCGCCGGATGCGCGAGCCATGACCCTGGCGTACGTGACAGCCGCGCCGGACGCGGTCGCCGCCTGGCGCGGCGGTGTTGCCGTGACGCGCTCGACCTTCGCGCGGCACGTCGAGTCCACCGCCCGTATGCTGCCGCCGACGCGCTGGATCGTGAATCGCTGCGCGAACCGGTATCACTTCGCCGTGGCGTTCCTCGCGGTTTGCCGGCGCGGCGCGACCAATCTCCTGCCACCCGGCGTCGGCCTCAAGGCCACCGCCGAGTTGTTAGGTGGATACCAAGGCGCCTGGTTGCTCGAGGATTCCGTGGTCGAACGCGCCATCGAAGCCGCATCCGGCGCGGCCACTCCGGCGCCGGACGCCGATGTGTCGCCGCGGATCTCCAATCAGCATCTGGCGGCGCTGGTGTTCACCTCGGGCAGCACCGGCAAACCCAAGGCGCATGAAAAGCACTGGCGCGCGCTGGCGATGTCCGCGCGCTTCTGCCGGTTGCGGCTCCGTGAGCGCCCGGTCAATGTCGTGGTCACGGTGCCACCGCAACACATGTACGGTCTCGAGACTTCGATCTTCACGCTCATGGCCGGCGACTGGGCGCTGGACGATGGCAACGCGTTTTATCCGGATGAAATCGCCGCGGCGCTGCGTGCGTTGCCCGCGCCACGCCTGCTGATCACGGCGCCGTATCACCTGCGTCATCTGCTCGCGAGCAGCGCCGATCTGCCGCCGGTCGATCTGGTGCTGTCGGCCACCGCGCCGCTGTCGGCAGATCTGGCCGCCGAGGCCGAACTGCGGCTGGGCGCGCAGGTGTTCGAAATCTACGGCTGCACGGAGGCGGGCAGCATGGCCACGCGGCGGACCGCCCACGAGGAGATCTGGACGCCGTACCCGGGCCTGAAATTCAGCGTGAACGACGGGGTGACCTCGGTGCGCGCCGCGCACCTTGCGGGTGAGGTCGCGGTCGGCGACCGCGTCGAGATCGCGCCCGACGGGCGCTTCACCTTGTTAGGCCGCGACGCCGACATGATCAAGATCGGCGGGCGGCGTGGCTCGCTGGCCGACATTGCTGCGCGCATCGCCTCCTTGCCCGGCGTGACCGACCAGGCCGTCTTCATGCCAACCGAAGGCGAGACCGCACGTCCTGCCGCCTTGATCGTCGCGCCCGGCCGCAACGCCGCCGATCTGCGCCGCGAATTGGGTGCGTTGCTCGATGCGGTTTTCGTGCCGCGGCCGCTCAAGGTCGTGCCGGCGCTGCCGCGCAACGAGCTCGGCAAAATGCCGCGTGAGCGGCTGCTCGACCTGCTTGCCAAAGGCGATGAGTGATCCGCTAATGGACGATAAGGTTTCTCTGACCACTCCATTGAACCACCCAAGTTACGCCGGGCATTTCCCCGGCAATCCGGTGATCCCGGGCGTCCTCCTCCTGGACTTGGTGGTCAACGCGCTCGGCCGCGGCGCGCCAAGCGCGATCGTCGGCGTCAAATTTCATCGCGCACTCAAGCCCGGCGAGAGTTTCGAACTCACCTGGAAATCGGCCGGCGCGATGTCGCGTTTCCGGTGCACGCGCGACGCTGCGTTGCTGGCCGACGGCTCTCTGGAATTCGGAGCGGCGAGGTGACCGAACCGGTCCAATGGCAGGAGCACGGCGAGCGTGGCAACACGTTCGCCCTGCGTGCGTTGCGTTTCGCGGCGCTGAGATTGGGCCGGCGCGTGATCCGCCCGGTGCTCTACCCGATCGCGCTGTATTTCGCGCTCACCTCGGGCACGACACGCCGCGTTTCCGCCGAGTATCTGGCGCGTGTATTGCCGCGGGCGCCGCGTTTTCGCGACATCTTGCGGCACATCTTCTCGTTCGCCAGCATCTCGCTCGATCGCGTGTTCCTGCTCACGAATGCGTATCCGTTCAAGGTCACCGATCACTACGGCGCGGGTTGTCTCGACATGGTCCGGCAACGCGGTGCGCTGCTGTTTCTTTCGCATTTCGGCAGTTTCGAGGTGATGCGCATCGGCGCGGTCAAGCGGCACGATTTGCCGCTGCGTATCGTGCTCGACGTGAACATCGGACGCCGCTTCATGGCCGCGCTCGCCGAGCTCAACCCCGAAGTTGCCGCCGGGATCATCGATTCCTCGAACCGCGGCGTGGATCTCGTCCTCAAGGTTCGCGAAGCGCTCGAGGCGCGCTCGATCGTCGGCCTGATGGTCGACCGTACGCGCGCGGGCGATCGCACCGTGACGGTGAATTTTCTCGGCGGCACGGCGGAGTTTCCCGCCGGTCCCTGGCTGTTGGCCGCGGCGCTCAAGGTACCGGTGATGCTGGTGTTCGGAGTCTGGCGCGGCGGCGATCGTTATGAGGCTCACGTGCAGCTGTTATCCGAGAAGATCGAGCTGCCGAGGGCGAACCGTGACGCTGAACTGACGCGACTGGTGCAGGAGTACGCCGACCGGCTCTCCGCCCAGGTGCGGGACGCGCCCTACAATTGGCTCAACTTCTTCGATTTCTGGGCGCGATGAAACCGCTCGCGATTACTTCTTATACGGTGACGAGCGCGCTCGGCGCAGGAAGCGCCGCACATATCGACGCGCTGCGTGCCGAACGCACCGGGCTCACCGAACATCGCTTCGAGGATTCCACGCTGTCCTGCTGGACAGGCGCCGTCCCGGGCCTCGAATCCGTCGCGTTGCCGCGTGCGCTGGCGCAATTCGACTGCCGCAACAACCGTCTGGCGGAAAGCGCGCTCGCACAGGACGGCTTTCTCGACGCCGTCGGCGCGGCGCGTGCGAAGTACGGGGCGCGCCGCATCGGCGTGTTCATCGGTACGAGCACCTCCGGGGTACGCCACACCGAACTTGCGTACCGCGAGCGGGCGTCCGCAAGCCGCGAGAATCTGCCGGACTGGTTCGACTACCGCACCACGCAGTGCACCTATTCCATCGCAGAGTTCACGCGTCAGCGCCTGGGGCTCACGGGTCTCGCGTCGGCGATTTCCGCGGCCTGCGCGTCGAGCGCCAAGGTGTTCGCCTCGGCGGCGCGCGCCATCGAGGCGGGTTTCTGCGACGCGGCCGTCGTCGGCGGCGTCGACAGCCTCTGCCTGACTACCCTGTACGGTTTCAACGCGCTGCAGCTGGTGTCGCCCGAGATCTGCCGGCCGGCGGACGCGAACCGGCGCGGACTCTCGATCGGCGAGGCGGGCGGCTTCGCGCTGCTCGAGCGGGAGCCCGCGAGCGGCGCGCCTGCCTGCCTCGGCGTGGGGGAATCCAGCGACGCGCACCACATGTCGCAGCCGCGCCCGGACGGCTCGATCGCAAGAGTGGCCATGGCCGGTGCGCTCGGAGATTTGGCGCCGGAGCGGATCGGTTACATCAATCTGCACGGCACGGCGACGCCGGCCAACGATGCCGCCGAGGATGCGGCGGTGAGCAGCTTGTTTGGCGCGCGAACACCGTGCAGCTCCACCAAGGGCTGGACGGGTCACACACTGGGCGCGGCCGGCATCGTCGAAGCGGCGATCTCCTTGTTAGTCATGGAGCACGGCTTCATGCCCCGCAGCCTCAACACGCGCGAGCTGGATCCGGATATTCACGCCGCGGTGTTGCTTACGGCGCGGACCGCCAGGGTCGAATACGCCTTGTCGAATTCCTTCGGCTTCGGCGGCACCAACTGCAGCGTGTTGTTCGGAGCGGCGCCGTGAGCGCCTGTTTCCTGAAGAGTGTCGGTATCGCAGCGCCCGGCTTCGCCGGGTGGAACGCATCCCTCGACATCCTGCGCGGCACCACGCCGTACGCCGCAATTGCCGAGACTCCCTACGCGCCCGCGTTGTTGCCGCCGAACGAGCGGCGTCGCGCGACCGCCTCGGTGCGCCAGGCGTTCCGCGCCGCGGAGGATGCCGTCAATATGGCCGGCGCCGATGCACGCGAGCTCGCCTCGGTATTCGCGAGCTCGGACGCCGACATGACGGTCCTGCACCGGATATGCGCGGCGCTCGCGCAGACGCCACGCGCCATCTCGCCCACCGATTTCCACAACTCGGTACACAACGCTGCCAGCGGCTACTGGAGCATTGCCGTGCAGAGCACGGCGGTGACGACCACGTTGTCCGCCTTCGACGCGAGTTTCGCGGTTGGACTGCTGGAAGCCGCGGCGCTGGTCGATGCGCGTCGCGACGTGTTGCTGGTGGTGTACGACGCGCTCGCGCCACAGCCGCTGCTCGCGAAGCGGCCGCTCGCCTTGCCGGCCAGCGTCGCCGTCGTGCTCGGCACGCAGGCCGGACCCACGGCGCTCGGGCGCCTCACGATCGAGGCGAGCGACGCGCCGGAGACTGCCTGCGCGAATCCGGCGCTCGAGAGCCTGCGCAGCGCGAACCCCGCATTACGTGCGCTGCCGCTGTTCGAACTACTGGCCGCGAAGCGCGCCGCGACCGTGAACCTGCGGAGCACGGGCGATTCGTGCGTGACGCTGTCGTACACGCCATGAACGCCGACATCCGCACGCTGGTACCGCACGCCGGAGAGATGTGTCTGCTCGAGCGCATCGTGAGCACGAGCGACGCGGAAATCGTCTGCGCGACGTTTTCGCATCGCTCGCCGACGAATCCGTTGCGGCATGCGGGCAAACTCGCGGCGCTGCACCTGGCTGAATACGGCGCGCAGGCCATGGCGGTACATGGAGGATTGCACGCGACCCGTGAAGTGGCGCGCGGCGGCATGCTGGTGGCGATCCGCGAGCTTCGATTACATGTCGAGCGGATCGACCACATCGAAAGCGAACTCGAAGTGCAGGCCGTGAAGCTGGTGGCCAATGCCGGCGGACGCATCTACTCGTTCAGCGCACGCGCCGGCCAACGCGAGCTCGCAACCGGGCGCGTGTCGGTGATGTTCGTCAGCTAGGTTTGCTGTTTGCCTCGATCCAGGCCTGCACTTCTTCATTGAGCTCGCGGGGATCGCGGCCGGCGGCCTCGACGGGCGGCCCGATGATCACGCGAATCACGCCGCGCTGCTTGAGCAAACCGCGCCGCGGCCAGAAGTAGCCGGCGTTGTGCGCCACCGGCACGATCTTGCGATGTTCCTGCGCGGCTAACAAAGTGCCGCTCGAGCCGTAACGCCGCGTTTCGCCCGGCGCCATGCGGGTGCCCTCCGGGAACACGAGGATCCAGGCGCCGAAGCGTTCGAGCCGGTCCTTGCCCTGCGTCAGCACCTGGTTGACCGCGCTTGCACCGGCCTTGCGGTCGATGGCGATGCAACGCGCCAGCAGGCAGCCCCAGCCGACGAACGGGATCCACAGGATTTCGCGCTTCATGACCCAGACCAGCGGCTCGAACAGGACCATGATCGCGTACGTTTCCCAGGTCGAAGAGTGCTTCATGAGGATCACGTGATTGCCGGGCGGCAAATTCTCGCGACCCTCCACGGTGTAACGCAGGCCGCAGAACACGCGCAATCCGAAGAACACGACGTGAGACATCACGCCCGCCATGCGGTAACGGCCCCTGAACGACAGGAACGGCGTGATCAGGCAGTAGGCGGGGGCGAAGACCAGCATCCACGACATCTGGAACAGGAAGAACACGAGGGAGCCGAGCCACTGCATGTGCAAGCGCGGTTAGCCGGGCAGGCAGGAAAGATCGGCGATGCGCGTGAAGTGATGACGCAGCTGCGCGAGCAGCGCGAGGCGGTTGCGCCGGAGGTTCGGCTCCTCGGCGTTGACCATCACGTCGTCGAAGAACGCGTCGACCGTCGCGCGCAGCGTCGCCAGTTTGCCGAGCGCCGCGCCGTAGTCGCGCTTCGCGAGCGCACGATCGACGTCGGCCACGATGCCCGCCAGCGCCTCGTGCAGCGCCTTTTCGGCAGGCTCCGTCAGCAACGCGACGTCCACCGTTCCGGCGCCGCCGCCCTCGGCCTTCTTGAGGATGTTCGCGATGCGTTTGTTGGCCGCCGTGAGGCTGGCCGCCTCGGACAGACCCAGGAACTTGACCAGCGCGGACAGCCGCGCGCCGATATCCACCGGCGACACCGGATTGCTGGCGCGCACGGCGTCGAACATTTCGGTGGTGACACCGGCAATTGCACCGGCATTGGTGGCGTCGAGGAAATACGCGCGCAGACGCTCGACGATGTAATCCCACAGCTCCGCGTCGACCGTGGGGCTGCCCACCGGCTGCAATTGCACCGCGCGGGCCGTCAATGCGCGCAGATCGAGGTCGAGCTTCTTCTCGACGAGAATACGCAGCGAACCGATGGCGGCGCGCCGCAGGCCGAAAGGGTCTTTCGTGCCACTCGGTTTCTGGCCGATCGCGAAGATGCCGGCCAGCGTATCGAGCTTGTCGGCCAGCGCCACTGCGACGCCCGCGCCGGTGTTCGGCAGCGCGCCGCCCGCGCCGCGCGGTAGATAGTGCTCGTCGATGGCGGTGGCCACTTCGGCCGGCTCGCCGTCGGCGGCGGCATAATAGCGGCCCATGATGCCCTGCAGCTCGGGGAATTCACCGACCATGGCGGACAACAAGTCGCACTTGGCGAGCTCGGCGGCACGCACGGCTTGCGTGCGATCGGCGTCGGTCAACAACGCGATCTCGCCGGCCAGCGTCGCCACCCGGCGGACCTTGTCGCCGACGGAACCGAGTTTCGCCTGGAATGTGACCGCATCGAGCCCCGCCTGGCGTGCGGCCAGCGGCTGCTTGCGATCCTGGCTCCAGAAGAACGCGGCGTCTGAAAGCCGCGGCCTGACTACCCGTTCGTTGCCGGCGCGCACCTTCGCGGGTTCACGGCTCTCGATATTGCTGACCGTGATGAAGTGTGGCAGCAGCTTGCCGCCGGCGCTTTCAACGGGGAAATAGCGCTGATGTTCCTGCAGCGTTGCGATCAGCACCTCGCGCGGCAGCTCCAGAAAACGCGCTTCGAATTCGCCCGCGACGGCGCTCGGCCATTCGACCAGCGCGGTTACCTCATCGAGCAGCTCATCGTCGAGCAACGCCGCTCCGCCGAGTTGTTTGCCCGCGGCGGCGACCTGTTCACGGATCGACGCGCGGCGGGCGGCGAAATCCGCGATCACCTTGCCCTGGGTTCGCAGCACGGCTGCGTATTCCGCGGGTAGTTTGAGCACGAGTTCGCCCGGCGCCATGAAGCGATGACCACGCGTGGCGTTGCCAGAGACGGTATCGAGGATTCGTGCCGCAACGACTTCGGCACCGAACAACATGACCAGCCAGTGCACCGGCCGCACGAATTCGGCGCTGGACGAACCCCAGCGCATGCGCTTCGGGATCGGCAGCGCGTCGAGCGATTTCTGCACGATGCCCGGCAGCAGGCTCGCGGTGGTGAGGCCGGCTTTCGAGCCCTCGAAGAACAGGAACTCGCCTTTGCCCTCGGTGAGGCGGCCGAGTGCGCTCACCTCCACGCCGCATTTTTCGGCAAACCTGGTCGCGGCGATGGTCGGCTTGCCGTCCTGGTCGAAAGCGGCCGACACGGGTGGCCCCTTGAGCTTGAGCGTCTGCGCGGGTTGCAGCGCCGCCAGATCGCATACCAGCACTGCGAGGCGGCGCGGGGTGGCGAACGAACGCAGGTCGCCATGCGGCAGCGACGCGTCGGCGAGGCCGCTGCGAATGCCGGCGGCGAATGCTTTCTGGAGTTCTGGCAGCGCCAGCGGCGGCAGCTCCTCGGTGCCGAGCTCGACGAGAAAATCCTTGGTGATGATGTTCATGACGGGGACGCCGCGCCTTTCAACATCGGGAAGCCGAGCGCTTCCCGGCTGTCGTAATAGGCCTGCGCCACGGCCCGCGCCAGCGTCCGCACGCGCAGGATGTAGCGCTGGCGTTCGGTGACCGAGATCGCCTTGCGTGCATCCAGCAGGTTGAACGTGTGCGAGGCCTTCATCACCTGTTCGTAGGCGGGCAACGCCAGTTTCGCCGCCAGCAATTTGCCGCAGGCGGCTTCGTAGTCGTCGAAGTGCCGCAGCAGTACCGCGGTGTCCGCGTGTTCGAAGTTGTACTTCGACTGCTCGACTTCGTTCTGGTGAAACACGTCGCGATAGGTGACGCGGCCCAGAGGCCCCTCGGTCCAGACGATGTCGAAGATGCTCTCGACACCCTGCAGGTACATCGCGAGGCGTTCGAGTCCGTAAGTGATCTCGCCGGTGACGGGTTTGCAGTCCAGTCCGCCGACCTGCTGGAAGTACGTGAACTGCGTGACCTCCATGCCGTTGAGCCACACCTCCCAGCCGAGGCCCCAGGCGCCGAGTGTCGGAGATTCCCAGTTGTCCTCGACGAAGCGCACGTCGTGCACCTGCGTGTCGAAGCCGAGCGCGCGCAACGAGCCGAGATACAGATCGAGGATCGGCAGCGGCGAGGGTTTGATGACGACCTGGAACTGGTAGTAGTGCTGGAGGCGGAACGGGTTGTCGCCGTAACGCCCATCCGTCGGCCGACGGGACGGTTGCACGTATGCCGCCGACCACGGCTCGGGGCCGATCGAACGCAGGAAGGTCGCCGTGTGGAAAGTACCGGCGCCCATTTCCATGTCGTAGGGCTGCAGGATCACGCAGCCCTGATCGGCCCAGTATTTCTGCAGGGCGAAGATCAGATCCTGAAAGGTTCGGGGCGGGGTGCCGAGCGGGATGTCGAGTGATGGAGGCATGTCGAGAGGGGTTCTTGGCCGGCGCGCAGTATAGCCGCGGTTTTCAGCCACTTGCCCGCCCCGCAGGGCGGGTGTTCGTCTACAGGTTCATCACCCGGATTTCATAGACGTTGGCGATGGAATTGCCGTCCCAGACATAGCGCAGATGCACGCTCTGCCGGACGTTCTGCACCAGGCGCGGCCGGAAGACCGCCACACACTCGCCGCCGTCGCGACGCACGCTGTCGAACGCGATGCCGTTCGACCCCGCGTCGCGAATTTCGCGGCCTAACTTCTGCGAGGCGGCGTAGCTGGACGGATCGTACACCGCCGGCAGTTCCGCACGGCGCGTGCGCAGATCGTGCAGCTCACAACCCACATCCGCTAGATAACAACGCATCTCGAGCTCGATCGGCGGCTGACTGGTGGCGCGCAGGAAATTCTCGCGATGGAAGCGCGTTTCGGCGATCGCGGTGTCGATCGACTCGGCGGCGTAATACGCGCCGAAGCGGCCGTCGGTGAAACGTGTGCCCTGCGGCGCGAGATGCGTGAACGGCGCCATCACGATCGACGCGTTCGGCCCGCTGACGCGGTCGGCGACGGGCACGAGGCGCAGCTCGCCGATTTCATTGCGGATACGCGGATTCGTCATCGATTCGAGCGCATAAAGCGCATCCCAATCGGCCGGATCGGCGACCCGCTCGAACAGGTGGATGGTGGGCAGGCGGCTCGCGACGATGCGCTGGCATGGCGAGAACCTCACCGCGCGAGAGGTGATGTCGGAAATGGTGGTCACCGTCCCTGGTTTCCGGGCGTCAGGCGCCCTTATCCACGCTCGGCGT
>Ga0307513_10002357_pt1 | contig 26264 bp, 28 predicted proteins | sample 15_EM_MG_FD_202174 | JGI IMG/M metagenome (GOLD analysis project Ga0307513, IMG submission 202174) | Populus trichocarpa ectomycorrhiza microbial communities from riparian zone in the Pacific Northwest, United States - 15_EM | ecosystem: Host-associated > Plants > Roots > Unclassified | place...
TAGGCCGCGTAACCGGGGCTGTCGCCCGGGTTTCGCGGGAACTCGGTCAAGGGCTTGGTCAGCGCGCAGTCCGGGCAGTATCGGTGCCCGTCGGGAACCTCCCGGATGGACCGCACATCACGATCGTGGATCTCCCGGATCCGCCTGGCATAACTTGCTTTCGACCTTGCGGTGAAGCAGTCCTCGCAATAGCCGCCGCGCCCGGAGTGACGCTTGCCGCTCGCGCTGATCTGCTCCACCGGCTTCCACTCGCCGCAGTCGCGGCAACGTCGTTCACCGTTACGGTCGTCCAGCCCCCGTGGCATGTCCGAATCGCCCCTTAAAACTATTCTCCACCTTTTTGCACGTACCCGCGGACGAACTCTTCCGCGTTCTCCTCCAGGACCGAGTCGATCTCGTCCAGCAGATCGTCGACGTCCTCGGTGATCTCGGCGTGCCGCTCGGCGACCTCCGGGTTGGCCTCGGTGGTGACGTCCTCGACCTCTTCGTCGCGCTTGCCCTTGCCGGACTGCGACTGACCGCCAGTGTCTCGGGTTGCCATCGGTGTCCCCCTTCATCGCCCCAACTGCTTACGCCCGCCGTTGGGCTGCATCTCAAACTGGCCCAGTGAATCGGGTTGGCCTTCAACATCGGGTTGGACAAAACCTACCTCGCGGGTACGACGAAAACGCCTGCCGCAACGGGTGTTTCTCGCGCAGCCGAACGCGTCACCGGCTCGTGATGACCTCGAGCAGGTCCTTCGCACTCTCGCACTTGTCGAAGAGCGCTCCGACGTGCTTCTTGGTGCCCCGCTCGGGCTCCATCATCGGGACCCGGACCAGCGACTCGCGGCCCACATCGAAGATGACCGAGTCCCAGCTCGCCGCGACCACTTCGGACGCGTACTGAGCCAGGCAGCGGCCGCGGAAGTAGGCCCGGGTGTCCTCCGGCGGCTCGTACATCGCGCGCTCCGACTCGGCCGGCTCGAGCAGCGTCTTCATCGAGCCGCGGGCGACCAGCCGGTGGTAGAGGCCCTTCTCCGGCCGTACGTCGGAATACTGCAGGTCGACCAGTTGCAGCTTGGGCGAATTCCAGCCCAGGCCCTCGCGCTCCCGGTAGCCCTCGAGCAGCCGCAGCTTGGCCACCCAGTCGAGCTCGTCGGAGCAGGTCATCGGGTCGTCGCCGAGCTTGGTCAGCAGCCCTTCCCAGCGGTTGAGCACGTCGGTGGTCTGGGCGTCCATGTCGTCGCCGTAGCGTTGCTCACAGAACGCGTGGGCCCGCTCGTAGTACGCCCATTGCAGGTCTAGCGCGGTGAGCCGGCGGCCGTCGCGCAGCCGCATCAGGTGCTTGAGGGTGGGGTCGTGGCTGACCGCCTTGAGCTCCGACACCGGGTCGGCGATGCCCAGCTCGCCGGTGAAGACCTTCTCCTCGATCATCGCGAGGACCAGCGCGGTGGTGCCCATCTTCAGATATGTCGCCGTCTCGGAGAGGTTGGCGTCTCCGATGATCACGTGCAGCCGGCGGTATTTGTCGGCGTCCGAGTGCGGCTCGTCGCGGGTGTTGATGATCGGCCGCTTCAGCGTGGTCTCGAGGCCGACCTCGACCTCGAAGAAGTCGGCGCGCGACGAGAGCTGGAAGCCCGAGCCGGTGCCGTCCTGGCCGATGCCGACCCGGCCGACGCCGCAGAACACCTGGCGGGTGACGAAGAACGGGGTCAGATGGGCGACGATGTCGGCGAACGGCGTCTGCCGGCGCATCAGGTAGTTTTCGTGCGATCCGTACGATGCGCCCTTATTGTCGGTGTTGTTCTTGTAGAGCTGGATCCGGTGGGCGCCGGGGATGGTCGCCGCGCGCCGGGACGCCTCGGCCATCACCCGCTCACCGGCCTTGTCCCAGCGCACGATGTCCAGCGGGTTGGTGCATTCGGGGGTGCTGTACTCGGGGTGGGCGTGGTCGACGTACAGGCGTGCTCCGTTGGTCAGTATCACGTTCGCCAGGCCGAGGTCCTCGTCGGCGAGCGCGTCCGCCGGGTCGTACGCCGCGCCCGAGTAGGTGAACCCGCGCGCGTCGCGCAGCGGCGACTCCTCCTCGTAGTCCCAGCGGGCCCGCGGACCGCGGTTCAGCTCCGGCCGTGCCCCGTACGCGTTGACCACCTGCGACGAGGTGACCATCGGGTTGGCGCCGGGCTGCCCGGGCACCGAAATGCCGTACTCGACCTCGGTACCCATGATCCTGCGAACGCTCATGCTGCTACCCCACCCGCCAGCTCGATGCCCGTGCCCATACATCGAGCCTAGACGCTTCCCCTGACGTTCTCGCCCCTAGCCGTGCGCGTCGCGGCACGCTGGGTGGCGATCGGACGCCCGCCGGCGCCCAGGATCCGCCGCGCCAGCGCCTGGGCGGGCCGCTCCACCCAGCGCTGCGAAAGCCCGGCCAGACCCAGCACGAGCACCAGAAACACCGCCGCGACGGCGAGCCGCACCGGCACCGGCCGACCGGCGAGATGCGGCACCAGCCGGGTCACCTGACCCAGCAGCACCACGTGCAGGAGATACAGCGAGTAGCTGATAGTGCCAAGCCAGGTCATTGCCCGCGGCACGGGCAGGTTCCGGGCCGCGAACGCGAGCGCGAAGCTGGCGCCCACGGCGGCGATGGTGGCCAGCCAGACCGCCCCGTTGAGGTAGGCCGCGTGCGCGCCGGCCAGACAGTCCACGACCACCAGCAGCGCGAGCGCGGCCGGCCACCGGCCCAGTTGGCCGTGCTGGACCCGGTAGATCACCGTGCCGGCGAACAGGACGGCCAGCAGCAGCACGCCCTGCCAGGACGCGACGACCGTGCTCTCGGCCGTGGGGTGCGCGTCGACGGCCGGCAGCAGCACGAACCCGACGCCGAGCGGGCCGGCGGCCCGGTACCGGCCGGTCAGGCCCGCCGCGACGGCCGCCACGACGAGCACCAGCAGCACCGCCGCGGCGGCGGTGCGGTGCGCGGCGAACAGGCCGTCGGGCAGCCGCGGGCCGGCCACCAGGGCGAGCAGCGCCAGCCCGGCCGCCCACCAGCCGCTGAGCCGGTGCAGCCGCAACGCGAACAGGCCGGCGACGACGAGATAGAAGATCATCTCGTACGCCAGGGTCCAGAACACCCGGACCAGGCCGCGCAGGCCGAGCAGGTCGCCCAGCATTGTGGCGTGCGCCAGCACGCCGGTGAGCGGGTCGGCGCGCAGCGACCAGGGCAGCGTGCCGAGCCCGGCCAGCGCCAGCACCATGACCAGGGCGATCGTCGCCAGGTAGGCCGGGTAGATCCGGAACAGCCGGCCGATCCAGAACCGGCGCAGCGAGCCGTGCCGCTCCAGCGACATCGGGATGACATAGCCGCTGACCAGGAAGAACAGCAACACTCCGTACTTGCCGAAGTCGATGTGCTGGAAGATCCGCAGGTGCCGCTCGGAGCCGAGCACGTGCGGGCTGAGGTGGAAGAGCACCACCGTGAGGGCGGCCCAGCCGCGCAGCGCGTCGAGCCAGCCCAGCCTTGGCGTGTCGGTCACGCAGGGTGCAACGACAGACGCGGCCGGGGCGACGCTGCTGCGTCACCTCGGCCGCGCCGTGCGTTACCTACAGATACTGACCGGTGTTGCTGGCTGTCTCGATGGAGCGGCCGGCCTCGGCGCCCTTGCCACCGGAGACGAGCGTACGGATGTAGACGATCCGCTCGCCCTTCTTACCGGAGATCCGGGCCCAGTCGTCCGGGTTGGTCGTGTTGGGCAGGTCCTCGTTCTCCCGGAACTCGTCGACGCAGCTGTCGAGCAGGTGCTGCAGTCGCAGGCCCTTCTTGCCGGAGGTGAGGAACTCCTTGATCGCCATCTTCTTGCCGCGGTCGACGATGTTCTGGATCATCGCGCCGGAGTTGAAGTCCTTGAAGTACAGGACCTCCTTGTCACCGTTGGCGTAGGTGACCTCCAGGAAGCGGTTCTCCTCGGACTCCGTGTACATCCGCAGCACGACCGCCTCGATCATGGCGGCGACCGTCACATCGCGGTTGCCGCCGTGCTCGTTCAGGTCGTCGGTGCTCAGCGGCAGGCCCGCCAGGATGTACTTGGCGAAGATGTCCTTCGCCGCCTCCGCGTCCGGGCGCTCGATCTTGATCTTCACGTCGAGCCGACCGGGGCGCAGGATCGCCGGGTCGATCATGTCTTCCCGGTTGGAGGCGCCGATGACGATCACGTTCTCCAGGCCCTCGACGCCGTCGATCTCGCTGAGCAGCTGCGGAACGATCGTGTTTTCCACGTCGGAGGAGACGCCGGAGCCACGGGTCCGGAAGATCGAGTCCATCTCGTCGAAGAACACGATCACCGGCGTACCCTCGCCGGCCTTCTCCCGCGCCCGCTGGAAGACCAGGCGGATGTGCCGCTCGGTCTCACCCACGTACTTGTTCAGCAGCTCGGGGCCCTTGATGTTGAGGAAGTAGCTGGTGTGCTTCTCCTCACCGCGCCGCTCGGCGATCTTTTTCGCCAGCGAGTTGGCGACCGCCTTGGCGATCAGCGTCTTGCCGCACCCGGGCGGGCCGTAGAGCAGGATGCCCTTCGGCGGCCGCAGCTGGTGCTCCCGGAACAGGTCGGCGTGCAGGAACGGAAGCTCGACAGCGTCCCGGATCTGCTCGATCTGCGAGTGCAGCCCGCCGATGTCGGTGTAGTCGACGTCGGGAACCTCCTCGAGGACGAGCTCCTCGACCTCGCTCTTCGGGATCCGCTCGTACGCATACGCGGAGCGCGGCTCGATCATCAGCGAGTCGCCCGCCCGCAGCTTCGACACCTGCAGCGAATCGGCCAGGTGGACGATCCGCTCCTCGTCGGCGTGCGAGATCACCAGCGCCCGGTCGCCCGGACCGCCGGCCGGATTCTCCAGGATCTCCTTGAGCAGGACGACCTCACCGACCCGCTCGTAGCCGAACGCGTCGACCACGTTGAGCGCGTCGTTGAGCAGCACCTCCTGCCCGCGCTTGAGCTCCTCGACCTCGAGGGACGGGGACACGGCCACGCGGAGCTTGCGACCACCCGTGAAGACGTCAACCGTGCCGTCCTCATGTGCGGCCAGGAACACGCCGTAGCCGCTGGGCGGCTGGGCGAGCCGGTCAATCTCCTCTTTGAGAGTGACGATCTGGGATCGGGCTTCCTTCAGGGTCGCCACGAGCCGGTCGTTGTTCTCGGTCAGTCGGGCCAGCTGCGCCTGCGTTGCCGCGAGCCGTTCCTCAAGCTGCCGGACGTGTCGGGGGCTTTCGGTCAACTTGCGCCGTACCAGAGCGAGTTCCTCTTGCAGGAACGCAACCTGGCTGGAGAGATCGTTGGCCTCTTTCTCCCAACGTGCGGCGCTTGACGCGTCGTCACTACGTGCCACGTCCCACCTCCCCGGGGGCTCGAACGTACTAGACATAACACTAACCGCTGCGGGCCGGATTTCGACCCATGCAACACCCTCGTCACTGAAGCTTGATCCATTGGCCCGGAGCGGCCGGGCACCTTGTCGGTGGGGTCGGGTACCGTCGAGCGGGTACCGGACTGGGGAGGTTGGGGATGTCGGCGCAGACCGAGACGGACGAGCTTGAGGTCTGGGTGGATCAGGACCTCTGCACCGGTGACGGGCTCTGTGTGCAATATGCGCCGGAGGTCTTCGAGTTCGACATCGACGGCCTCGCCTACGTCAAGGACACCGCCGGTGAGCTGCTGCAATCCCCCGGAGTGCGGACTTCGGTGCCGGCCCGGCTGCAGCTCGAGGTGATCGACGCGGCGAAGGAGTGCCCCGGCGACTGCATCCACGTCGTGCGCCGTCGCGACGACGTCGAGGTGGCCGGCCCCGACGCGGATTGAGGCCCGTGCGGCCGGTCCGGCCGCGCCCGGAGACAAACAGCATTCCCGCGTACGCCGAAACTCCGCTGTGCCACAAAAGTCACATCGACGAAACGAAATTCGCAAGGTTTCCGCCGCGCCGAGTCGCATTTTCAGAGTGTCGGACGTCCGACAAGCGACGCGACAACCCTGGAAAACTCTTCCAGGCGCGCGATCTGGCCCGGCCCGCCGTCGTCCAGCGTCTTGCCGAAGCGCAGCGCGTCGTGCCGCAGCGCGGCCCGGCCCTCGTCCTCGGCGATGCCGGGCGGTGGCACCGCGTCGTCCACGGAGCTGAGCAGCAGATAGACGTCGATGCTGTCGACCCGGGCCTGGCCCGTCGAGGTGCGGGTGAGCCGCCGCCGGCAGCCCACCTCGGTGACCGTGGAGAGCGGCACCACCCGCAGCGACGAGGTCATCGAGCCGACCGGGCCGTCACCGGGCGCCACGTCCTCGCCGTGCCAGAGCACCAGCCGGCTGCCGTCGCAGATGACAACCTCCTGCCAGACGCCGTTTACCTCGTTGACGAAGCGCTCGAGCGTGAAACACAGCACAGAGGCGCCGCGGAGCACCCCGAAGAGGGCGTCCAGGGCCACCTCGGGGTCGCGCAGATAGGCCCGGGCGGCAGAGTCCAGCTCCTCGTAGGGCGACCAGTCGGGGAAGACGGCCGGCATCTCGTTGCTGCCGCCGAACGGCGGAGAACTCATCGTGCCCACCCCGGCCCTCCGCTCGCGATCCGCAATGCAAGTCCGGGACGGAAACTACCCGACTCGGGGTACGTCGTCACACCCCGGGATCGGCGGCGGTCGGCGCGCTCTCCGCCGCCAGCGCGGCCTGAGCCGCCCTGCGCAGGGCGTACGCCTCGGCGCCCTTGCTCGGCTTGCGCCGGCGCGGCGGCGCATTCACTCCCGGGGCGAGTTTTCGGGCGGAGACCAGGAACGCGGTGTGCGCGATCATCCGGTGATCCGGGCGTACCGCGAGCCCTTCGGCGTGCCAGTCGCGCACCAGCGACTCCCAGGCCCGCGGCTCGGTCCACCCGCCGCGCTCGCGCAACGCCTCCACCAACTCGGACAATTGGGGTGTAGTGGCCACGTACCCGATGAAGACCCCGCCCGGGACGAGCGCCTTCTCGACCATGTCGAGCGCCTCCCACGGGGTCAGCATGTCCAGGACGATCCGGTCGAAACCGGTCTCCCGCGCCTCGGCGACGTCGCCGATGTGCAGGTGCCAGGCCTTCTGCGGCCCACCCAGGAACGCTTCCACGTTCTTGCGGGCGATGGCGGCGAAATCCTCGCGCAGCTCGTACGAATGCAGCTCGCCCGCCTCGCCCACGGCCCGCAGCAGCGAGCAGGTCAGCGCGCCCGACCCGACGCCGGCCTCGAGCACCTTGGCGCCCGGGAAGACGTCGCCCATCGCGACGATCTGCGCGGCGTCCTTCGGATAGATCACCTGCGCGCCGCGCGGCATGGAGAGCACGTAGTCGCTGAGCAACGGCCGCAGCGCCAGATACGCCGTGCTGCCCGACGAGCTGACCACGCTGCCGTCCGGCAGCCCGATCAGCGCGTCGTGCTCGATCGCCCCGCGGTGCGTGTGGAACGCCTTGCCGGGCTCGAGGACGACGGTGTGCATGCGGCCCTTGGGGTCGGTGAGCTGCACGCGGTCGCCGGGGCGGAAGGGTCCGCGGTGGGCGGGCTGCGGCTCCTCGACGACGGTGCTGGGCTGAGCGGTCACGATCTCTCTTTCGTCTACTTCGCGGCTCTTCGGCCGTTCTTCGCGGCCCTTCGGCCGATGGCGCCGCGCGGCTCGAGGACGGCGGCGAGGTCGGCGACGTGCAGGACGCCGACGACATCCTCGCCTGCGGTCACCAGGTACTGCGCACCCGGGTGCGCCTGCACGGCCTTGACTACCTGCTCGCCGGTCAGCCCGGCCTCCAGCGCGGGCAACTTGGCGACACTGCCGGCCACGGTGTCGACAGCCACCCACGGGCGCTGCGCGGGCTTCACCCGGGCCACGGCGGCCGCGTCGACCAGGGCGACCACCCGGCCGGACGAGTCGGCGACGGCCAGCGTCGGATTGTCGCGCCCGTCCTCGCCGGCGCGACGCTGGGCCTCGGCCAGCGGCGTGCCCGACGGCACGGCCAGCACCGGCCGGGCCAGCTTGCCGAGGTCGATCAGCGGGAACCGCCGGGTCATCCGGGCCAGCCGGATGGACTGGCCCGCGCCCTGCCAGAGGGTGAAGACCACGAGCAGGATGAAGAGCAGGCCGAACAGGGTGATCACGTTGAGCCGGTAGAGCACGAGGACCACGCTGGCGGTGGCCACCGCGATCAGCCGGCCGGCCCAGCCCGCCACCTCGGTGGCCCGGTCGCGGTCGTGCAGCAGCGCCCAGACCCCCGCCCGTAGCGCCCGGCCGCCGTCCAGCGGCAGGCCGGGCAGCACGTTGAAGACGGCCACCAGGATGTTGCTGACGGCCAACTGGAAGGCGATCTGGTCGAGCACGGTGCGGTCCGGCAGGGCCAGCGCGGCCAGGGTGCCGGCGCCGCCGAGCACCAGCGAGACCGCCGGCCCGGCGAGCGAGACCAGGGCGTCGATCCGCGGGGTGGGCGCGTCGCGCTCCATCTCGGTCCACCCGCCGAGAAGTTCGAGCGTGATTGCCCGTACGTCGATGCCGAACAGCCGGGCGGTCAGGGCGTGACCGAGCTCATGCAGCAGCACCGAGCCCATCAGGCAGGCCACAAAACCGAGCCCGATCGCGTACCCGAACGGCTGCGCCAGCCCCAGCTCGGCCTCGACGTAACCGCCGTACACGACGGTGACCAGCAGGGCGAGCAGGATCATCGAGGCGTTGACATAGATCGGGATGCCCAGCACGCGGCCGAGCATCCGACCGGTCCGGCCGGCCGGGCGAGGTTTGTCCGCGCTGTCGTCCACGCGTCGATGGTACGGAGCGCGCCACGAAGGGTGCTGTGCGCGTTTTCGTCGTACCCCTCCCCTAGCCTCTATGCCATGACGGTGACTTCCTCGATCCCGGTGCCGGTGACCTTCTCGGGTCCCTCGCTGTCGCCGTCGCGAGCGGCCGATTTCAAGACCTGCCCGCTGCTGTTCCGGTTCCGCACGATCGACAAGCTGCCCGAGCAGCCCAGCGCCGATCAGCTGCGCGGCACGCTGGTGCACGCGGTGCTGGAAAGCCTGTTCGACCTGCCGGCGACGGAGCGCACCCCGACGGCGGCCGCGGCCCTGGTGACGCCGTCCTGGGAGCGGCTGGTCGCCCAGGAGCCGGGCCTGGCCGAGCTGTTCGCCCCCGCTTTGGACGCGGTCACCGAGGTGCTGCCCGACACGGATTCGCTCGCGGAGGTCGACCCGCAGCGGCTGGCGGATTTCCTCGCCGGAGCGGCCGAGCTGCTGCACGGCTATTTCGCGGTCGAGGATCCACGCCGGTTCGAGCCCGCCGAGCGGGAGAGCCTGGTCAACACGCTGGTCGACGACGAGCTGCTGATCCGGGGATACATCGACCGGTTGGACGTCTCCCCGGCCGGCGACCTGCGCGTCGTCGACTACAAGACGGGCGGCGCGCCCCGCGAGGCGTTCGAGGGCCGGGCTCTGTTCCAGCTGAAGTTCTACGCGCTCGTGCTGTGGCGCACCCGCGGCGTCGTCCCCCGGGTGCTGCGCCTGCTCTACCTCAAGGACGCCGAGGTCTGCGACTACAGCCCCGACGCCGAGGAGCTGGAGCGTTTCGAACGCACATTGGTGGCGCTGTCCCGGGCGATCGAGCGAGCCAAACAAGACCGCGACTTCCGCCCGAAACCGAGCCGCCTCTGCGGATGGTGCAGCCACCAGGCGTTCTGCCCAGAGTTCGGCGGCACTCCGCCGCCCTATCCCGAGCCTGTCGAGATATCGGGCGTGGGCGTCCCGGGACAGCCAACCCGCGCGGACGCAGCAGTTGCCGACTCGGTCACTGCAGGCCCAGCAGCCGCGGACTCGGACGCGACAGACCCGGCGGTCGCCGGTCCAACTGTCGCCAGGCCAGTCGTCGCCAGGCCGGTGATCGCCAGCTCGGTCATCGCCGGGCCGATCGTCGCCGGACCGACTGCGGGTGGACCGGGCACGGCCGACACTGGCGCCGAGGTCACTCGGCTCGTCGACCCGACGGACGACGACATGTAGAGCATCGGGCCCCCTTCCCGGCGGGGCGGATCCCCTAGGGTGAGAGCGGGCCGGTCAAAGCCGGTGCGGGAGGGGCGCGGAGTGACGGCAGGCGATCACGAAACGGCGGCCTTTTCAACGGCGGCGCGCCGCCCGGTTGACGTCGGCGCGAGCGAGCGGCCCACCGAGCCCAAACTCCCGCTCGGACAGCCGCCTCCGGGCGCACCCTCGGCCGGCAGCCAGGCTTTGGCCGCAGACAGCAACACCTCAACCGGGAAATCAACGCTCGACCGGGCACCGACCCGCGGCCACACCCCGGCTCAGATAGCCAACACCGATACCTCCGCCCGAACCCGCCCCGTCAGCCGCACCCCAACCCAGACAGCCAACACCGACACCTCCGCCCGAACCCGCCCCGTCAGCCGCACCCCAACCCAGACAGCTGACGCCCACGCCCCAACCGGGAACGCGGCTGAAAGCCAGACTTCAGCCCGCAGACCAACCGACGGCGGCACCCCCACCCAAAATCCTGCCGGCAGCCGTACCCCGGCCCGGACGAGCAACGCTCAGACCTCGACCGGCAGCCGCGCCTCGGCCCGGAGGCCGGCCGACAACCAGGCCCGAGTCGCCGACCCCACCGACAGCGGAGCGTCGGCCAGGCACTCGGCGGGTGACGAGTCCTCGGGCGCGCGTCCGACCGGCGACCCCACAACTACGACGCAACCGGACGGTCGCCAGGCGAATGGGGTGCGTCCCATTCGGGTGCTGGTGGCCGATGCGGCACCGATGCAGCGGTCCGGGCTGCGGATGGCGCTCGCCGGGGCCGCCGACCTGACCATCGTGGGCGAGGCCGGTGACGGTGCCGAGGCGGTCGACCTGGCTCGGCGGTTGCTGCCCGACGTCGTGGTCATGGATGTTCGGATGCCGCGGCTCGACGGGCTCGCGGCGACGCGGGCGATCGCCGACGCGCGGCTTCCCGTGCGGGTGCTGATGCTGACCGCCGTCGACCTTGATGAACATGTGCTCGGTGCGATCGCCGCCGGGGCCGTCGGGTTTCTGTCCAAGGAGGTGCCGGCCGGCGAGCTGGTCGCCGCGATCCGCACCGTCGGCGCCGGTGGGGCGATCGTGGCGCCGGCCATCCTCGCCCGGCTGCTGGCCCGCCTCGCCGACGCCCTGCCCGATCCGGCGGCGACCGCCGCGGCGCCGGGGCTGGACACGCTGACCGATCGCGAACGCGAGGTCCTCGTGCACGTCGCCCGCGGGCACACCAACGCGGAGATCGCCCGGGCGCTGACCGTCAGCGAGACGACGATCAAGACCCACGTCGGACACTTGCTGACCAAGCTCGGCCTGCGCGACCGCGTCCAGGCGGTCGTCCTGGCCTACGAGTCCGGCCTGGTCAAGCCCGGCAGCTGACCGCCACGAGGCCACCCGCCCCGATCAGCGTCGCAACTTCATCGACGATGACCTTCCCCGGAGCCGGAAGCGCCAGTTTCAAAGAAGTTGCGATGATCAAGGCGGATCGACCCGCGCCTGGCTAACCGGCGAACTTGGCAAACCACGAACCCGCGAGACCTGATTCCAACAGGCACGGCCGCGCACGCCGGAGCCCGGCGGGTGGGACCCACCGGGCTGGGCGTGCGGGCTTACCTGTGGCGTTTGTTCGGCGTGGGGCCGCGGCCTCGGGGCCACGAGGGCGGCGCGTCGAAGCGGCCCGCCCGGTGGGCGCTCATTCGGTCGCGGACGGTGCGGGCTGCGGATTGCAGGCTGGCCAACTCGTTCGGCAGCATCAGGCGGCCTCCCTTTCTGTGTCACCGAGGGCTCGGTGGATGTGGATGTCTCCGCTTGCGGTCCGGACTCGCAGTTCGAGCGTTGCTTGCTGCCCGGCCTGCGGGGCGGCGTCCTGCATTGTCAGGTCACTTCTCGTGGAGCCGGACGCGGTGTTCAGGTCGAGCCAGACGCCCGTGCCGGCGGCCACGCCGACCGTGACGTCACCCGACGCCGAGTTGAAGCTCGCCTGGCCCTGGCTGACCCGGGCGATCTGGATGTCGCCCGAGGCGGTCTTGCCCTGGACGGATCCGCCGACGCTGCGCAGGGCCAGATCGCCGCTCGCGCTGTTGGCACTGACGTCACCGATGACGTCACCGACGACGATGTCGCCCGAGGCGCTGCCGACGCGCAGGCTGCCGCCGACCCGGTCGAGCTGGATGTCCCCGCTGGCCGTCTTGATCTGGGCGTTGCCGGCGGCCCGCTCGACGTAGATGTCGCCGGAGGCCAGGTCGGCCTGGACCTCGTGGTAGTCGCCCTTGGCGCGCAGGTCGGCGGAAGCCAGCTTCGCCGCCAGGTTGCTGCCGGCGGGGACCCGGATCACGACGTGGATCTTCGGGGAGCGGCGCAGCGGCCAGCCGACGCCCTCGGGGGCGTGCACGATCAGCGAGTCGCCGTCGAGGGTCACCCGGTAGCCGTCGGCCGCGTCGTGTGCGGAGCCGCTGTCGTCCAGCGGCATGACCGCGACCTGGATGCTGGGGCGCTCCTCGGCGCTGATGTCGGCGACGCCGCGGTGCATCTTCAGCGAGACCGCGACCGGGGTGGAGCGGTCGAACTCGTACTCGGGCATGGTGTTTCTCCTTGTCAGAACGGGTCAGGCTTGGGCGAAACCGGTGATCCGCTTGCCGGCGCGGCCCGGGCGGGGCGGCGGTCCGGGCGGCATCGGCGGCATCGGGGGCATCGGCGGGCGGGTCATCGCCGCGGCGATCGCGCGCACCAGCCACGAGTTGACCGAGATGCCCTCGGCCGCCGCGGCCTGCTCGACGTGGGTCTTGAGCGACTCGGGCATGCGCAGGGTGAGCCGGATGAGGTCGCCGCCGGCGTCCAGCGTCGGGCCGGGGGCGACGACGTCGGGCTCGACGATCGACTGGTTGACGACGAAGTCGGCGGATCGGCCACGCAGCCGCACCTCGACGCTCGCGTCCTGCAACTCGGTGGTGATCTCGGCGGCCGCGTCGGAGAGCGCCTCGAGCAGCGCCAAGCGGGCGGACGCCTCGAGGGAGTGGCCCAGCAGCTCGGCCGCCCGGGCGGTCTCCGGACCACCCGGGGCCGCAGCGGCCGCGAGGTCCGCTCGAAGCGTTTCTAGGTACGGCGTCAAGTCCATGACACCACTATGACGTCAACTCTGACGTCAGTCAAGCGCCACTGTGACATCAAGGGAAGAACCCTGAGCCGGACTCAGGACAACCCGCACGCGAATCTCCGCGTCGCGCTCCGCCCACAGGCGGACGTCCGGGCACCAGCACGCCGAGAGACTGAGCTGGCCGGCCGGGCATTCGGCCCGGCCGGTCCGACGAGGGGGAGCAAAGTGACGGCGACGGTGGCGGCGCGTGCCGACGGAGTCTGGAAGGTGTACGGGGAGGGCGAGGCCCGGGTCACCGCGTTGCGGGGCGTCAGCGCCGATTTCGGCAGCGGCCGGTTCACGGCGATCATGGGCCCGTCGGGCAGCGGCAAGTCCACACTCATGCACTGCCTCGCCGGGCTGGACACGGTCACCCGCGGCGCCGTGCACATCGGCGGCACCGACGTCACCGGCCTCAACGACAAGGCGCTGACCCGGCTGCGGCGCGACCGGGTCGGCTTCATCTTCCAGCAGTTCAACCTGTTGCCGCCGCTGAGCGCGGCGGAGAACATCCGGTTGCCGATGGACATCGCCGGCACCCGGCCCGACCCGCAGTGGTGGGACATCGTGATCGACACCGTCGGCCTGCGGGAGCGGCTCGCGCACCGGCCCAGCGAGCTGTCCGGCGGGCAGCAGCAGCGGGTCGCGCTGGCCCGGGCGCTGGTGTCCCGGCCCGAGGTGGTGTTCGCCGACGAGCCGACCGGCAACCTGGACTCCCGGTCCGGCGCCGAGGTGCTGTCGTTCCTGCGGGCCAGTGTCCGCGAGCACCGGCAGACGATCGTGATGGTCACCCATGACCCGGTCGCGGCCGGCTATGCCGACCGGGTGGTCTTCCTGGCCGACGGCGAGATCGTCTCCGAGCTCGCCGACCCGACGCCGGACACGGTCCTGGACATGATGAAGCGGCTGGACACGCACGCCGAACCGGTGATGCTCTGATGCTGCGCGCGACCCTCAAGAGCCTGCTCGGTCGCAAGTTGCGGCTGGTGCTCTCCGGCCTGGCCGTGGTGCTGGGCGTGATGTTCGTGGCCGGCGCGTTCGTGGTCACCGACACGCTGAGCCGCTCGTTCGACGCGGTGTTCGCCAGCGCCTATTCGCAGACCGACGTCGGCGTCTCGGCGAAGCCGAAGATCGCCGTGAGCGAGATGGAAGGCGAGGAAGTCGCCGCTCCGCTGCCCGCCGCCACCGTACGCAAGATCGCGGAGGTCCCGGGCGTCAAGAGCGCGCGCGGGCTGGTCGAGGCCGACGGCGCGCGGGTCATCGGCAGCGACGGCAAAGTGCTCACTTCGTTCGGCCCGCCGCGGATGGGCGTCAGCTGGGGTGGCACCGATGACCTCGTGCAGTTGCGTGCGGGGCACGGTCCGGCGCAGGCCGACGAGATCGCCGTCAACGCGACCGTCGCCAAGCAGGCCGGCCTCAAGGTCGGCGACCGGGTCGGCGTGCTCACGCTCGAGCCGAAGAAGACGTTCACGCTGGTCGGGATCTTCGGTTACAGCGGTGACCGGGACAGCCTGGGCGGCGTGCAGGAGGTCGCGTTCACCGAGCCGGTCGCCCAGCAGTTGATGCTCGGCGGCCCGGACATCTACACCGAGGTCACCGTACGGGCGGCCGACGGCGTCACCGCGGAACAGTTGCGGGGCCGGATCGCGGGCGCGCTGGGTGGCGACTACGTGGTGAAGACCGGTGACCAGCTCGCCAAGGACAACGCCGCCGGTTTGCAGCAGGGACTCAAGTTCTTCAACAACATCCTGCTCGGGTTCGCCGGGGTGGCGCTGTTCGTCGGCATCTTCCTGATCCTCAACACTTTCTCGATCATCGTGGCCCAGCGGACCCGCGAGTTGGCGCTGATGCGGGCGCTCGGCGCGAGCCGCCGGCAGGTGATCGGCTCGGTGCTGGTCGAGGCCGTGGTGATCGGCCTGATCGCGGCCGTTCTCGGGCTGGCCGCCGGGGTCGGGGTGGGCGCCGGGTTGGCGTACCTGTTCAGCACGCTCGGGGGCGGGGGGCTGCAGTTGGCCCCGGTCGGCGTGCCGGCCGCGGCGGTGATCAGCTCGTTCCTGGTGGGCGTGCTGGTCACCGTCGTGGCAGCCGTGTTGCCCGCGCTGCGCGCCTCGCGGGTCGCGCCGGTCGCGGCGATGCAGGAAGTGAGCATTCCGGACCGGCCGCTGACCCGGATCTCGGTCGCGGGCGCTCTGGTCACCGCCGCCGGGGCGACCGCTCTGGGCCTCGGGCTGTTCGCCGACACCGGGGCGACGCTGTGGACGATCCTGGCCGGCGTACTGGTCACTTTCATCGGCGTCGCGTTGCTGACGCCGCTAATCAGCCGCCCGGTCGTGTCCGCCCTGGGCCGGTTGTTCGCGTGGTCGTTGCCGGGCCGGCTGGGCCGGCTGAACTCCGGCCGCAACCCGCGCCGCACGGCCATCACGGCCGCCGCGCTGATGGTCGGCATCGCGCTGGTCACCGGCGTGACCGTGGTGATGGACTCGGCCAAGAGCAGCCTGTCCGCGCAGGCCGAGGACACGATCAAGGCGCAGGTGATCATCAGCGGCGGGGAGGGCGGCTCGCGTCCGCCGACCTTCGACCCGGCGGTGCTGGCCAAGACCCGGGACCTTCCCGGCGTACGCGCGGCAGCTGGTCTTTGGGGTGACCAGGCCGTGCTCGACGGGCGCAAGGAATGGGTGGCCGGCACCGACGACCTGTCCCGGCTGGCCGACGCCTATGGGATGGCGAGCCCGATCGCGCCGCTGCGGAGCGATCAGATGGCGGTCAGCGCTTCCGATGCCACCGAACGCGGCTGGCACGTCGGCGACCGGGTGAACGTGCAACTCTCCCGCGGCGACGCGAAGACCTACACGATCGCCGCCGTGTACGCCGAGGACGCGTTGCCCGCGAGCTACCTGCTACCGGCCGCGGCAACCAAGGACTTCGGCGTTCCGCAGCCGACCTACGGGTTTGTCCGGCTGGCCGAGGGCGCCACCGTCGCTCAGGTGCTGCCACAGGTCAAGGCGCTGCTGGCGGACAGCCCCGAGGTGTCGGCGGCCGACCGGAGCACCTTCGTCAAGCAGCAGGTCGGCAGCCTGGACCAGGTCATCACGATGGTGCAGATCCTGCTCGCGCTGGCCATCCTGATCGCCGTCCTGGGCGTGGTGAACACCCTCGCGCTGTCGGTGCTGGAGCGCACCCGGGAGCTGGGGCTGCTGCGGGCGGTCGGCCTGGGCCGGGCCCAGACGATGCGGATGGTGACCGTGGAGGCCGTGGTGATCTCGGTCTTCGGCGCGCTGCTCGGCGTCGCGGTCGGCGCCGGGCTCGGCACGGCGGTGGTCCGGGCGCTCGACGGCGACGGCATCACCGACCTGGTGCTGCCGTGGACCCGGATGGGCACCTACCTGGTGCTCGCGGCCCTGGTCGGAGTGATCGCGGCGATCGCGCCGGCGATCCGCGCGGCCCGGCTCAACGTGCTGGCCGCGATCGCCCACGAATAGTTGCTAGAAATCAGGTCCGGACCGCGGGGAAGAGCGTGGCGAGGTAGTCCAGGTCCACGCCTTCCAGGGACTCCCGGAGGTGGACGCCGTCCGTCTCCGGGAGCTCCAGCTCGGCCGGGATGGCCAGCACGGCCGCGCCCGACGCGACCGCGCTGGCCAGCCCGGTCGGCGAGTCCTCGATCGCCACGCACGCCTCGATCGGCACGCCGAGCAGCGCGGCCGCCGTCACGTACGGCTCCGGGTCGGGTTTGGGGGTGCGCACCTCGTCGCCGCAGACCACCGCGTCGAAGTTCTCCCGGCCCAGCGTGTCCAGGGCGACCTCGACGAGCTTGCGGCCGGTCGAGGTGACCAGCGCGGTGGGCAGGCCGGCCGCGCGTACCGCGTGCAGCAGCTCGACGGCGCCGGGCCGCCAGACCAGGCCCTTGCCGAACAGCTCGAACACCCGGTCGGTCAGCCACTCGACGTCGGCGGCCTCGTCCCGGTCGGGCTGGCCCAGATCCTCGCGCAGCAGCAGCATCGAACGGCTCATGTTGCTGCCGATCATCGCCTGCCGGGCCGCCGTCGAGAGCCGGCCGCCGGCGCGCTCGGCCAGCTCGTTCAGCGCGATGTCCCACACCTTCTCGCTGTCGACCAGGGTGCCGTCCATGTCGAAGAGGACCGCGGCCGGTTGTCGTGCGTTCAGGGTGGGCCTCCTGCCGAAAGTGAGCGTTCCCTTCATTCTGCGTCGTCGAGGCCCGCGTGGTGGCCGGGTGTGATGCAGCCAGCAGGCATTACCGCACGCCGCAGGCGTCGAGCGAGTCGTCGAAGCCGTTCGCGAAGGACTGGGTGCGCTGTTGTGCCGAGCCGTGCGAGCCTTCCGCGAACCAGGGCTGGCCCGGGGCGTCGCCGACCGCCTCGAGACCACGGCGCAACTCGTCGATGTCGCCGTCCTGCAACTGCAACTTCTCATCGCGTACGGAATCACCGATGTATGCGCCCGCCATGCAGTCCGCCTGCAGCTCCTGCTGGATGGTGAACTGCTTCTGGATGCCCAGCCGCAACTGGACGGCGTGCGCGTACTCGTGGCCGAGCAGGTAGAAGATGAACGCGTCACCGATCTGCCGGAACGAGTCGAACGCCCAGTTCACGTCGTAGGCGATGAAGTCGCCGGCGGAGCAGTAGGCGGCGTTGTTCAGCCCGAGCGGCTGGCCGCCGCAGTCCACCTCGCCGTCGCGCTGGTACGGGATCAGCTCGGCAACCGGCCGGAACTGGATGCCGGAGGCGCTGAACTCGCCCTGCCAGTAGGTTTCGGCGATCTGCTGAGCGCTGGCGAGATCTTTGGCGAACTCCGCCGGGGTGTCGGTGCCGTCCTCGTCCGGGTCGGCCGACGCCGCCGGTGCCGCCGTCCTGGTCGGGGCGGGCGCCGGCGCCGCGTCTCCGCCGCGCGGGGCGGAAACGCAGCCAAGAGCGACGAGTGCGGCCAGAGCGGGAACGAGGACGAGGGAGCGGCGTACCGGCATGCGGGTCCTCCGGGGGTTCCGGGGTCTTCCGGGTTCGTCGGGGTTCATCCGAGGGCAGAACGTACTTTCAAGATAGTGGTCCTGGACACGTCCGCCGGCCGGGCGCGTCGCGGGCGCCGGGCGTAGCTTCGGGCCCATGAAGCATGTTTCGCTCGCCGGCCTCGAGGTGTCCCGTCTCGGCCTCGGCTGCATGGGCATGTCGGCGTTCTACACGGGCAAGGGCACCGACGACGCCGAGTCGATCCGCACCATCCACCGCGCCCTCGAGCTGGGTGTCACCTTCTTCGACACCGCCGAGCGGTACGGGCCGTTCACGAACGAGGAGCTCGTCGGGCGTGCCCTCGCCGGACGCCGGGACGACGTCGTGATCGCGACCAAGTTCGGGCTGATGTCGCACCGCGGCGGCGACGGCGGGCGCACGATCGACGGTCACCCCGACAACGCGCGAGCCGCGATCGAGGGCTCGCTGAAGCGGCTCGGCACCGACCACATCGACCTCTACTACCAGCACCGGTCGGACCCCACGGTGCCGATCGAGGACACCGTGGGGGCGCTCGCCGATCTCGTCCAGGCCGGCAAGATCCGGCACATCGGCCTGTCCGAGGCCACGCCCGCGACGATCCGGCGGGCGCACGCCGTGCATCCGGTCACCGCGCTGCAGTCGGAGTATTCGCTGTGGACCCGCGACCCGGAGGCCGAGGTGCTGCCGACCCTGCGCGAGCTGGGCATCGGCTTCGTGCCGTTCTCGCCGCTCGGCCGGGGCTTCCTGACCGGCCAGATCACCACGGTCGAGAATCTCGACAAGGACGACTTCCGGCGCGACAGCCCGCGCTTCACCGGCGACAACCTCACCCAGAACCTGCGGATCGTCGACGAGGTGCGCGCGGTCGCGGCCGAGCTGGATGCGACGCCGGCGCAGGTCGCGCTCGCCTGGGTGCTGGCTCAGGGCGACGACATCACCCCGATCCCGGGGACCAAGCGGGTGTCCCGGCTCGAGGAGAACGCCGGCGCCGACGCGCTGGTGCTCAGCCCCGCGCAGCTGGAGCGACTCTCCTCGATCCCGCCACCGGCCGGCGACCGGTACGCGGACATGAGCGCGGTCGGCCGGGAAACGCCTCCCCGGTAGGGGCATCATGGGGCCGTGCGGATCGAGGACGTGACCCCGGAGACGGTACGGCCGGTGCGCCGGTCGTGGCTGGTGCAGCGCTGGCACGACCTGACGTTCCTGCACTGGGCGGTGCCGCCGGAGGTGGTGGCGCCGTTCCTGCCGCGCGGCACCGAGCCGGACGTCCTGGACGGCGTGACATACGTCGGGCTGATCGGCTTCCGGATGGTCAAGCTCGGGCTGCTGCGCGGGCCGGGGCTGCCCTATCTGGGCACGTTCTGCGAGACCAACGTCCGGCTCTACAGCGTGGACTCGCACGGCCGGCGCGCGGTGGTGTTCCTGTCGCTGGACGCCGCCCGGCTGATCCCAGTGCTCACGGCCCGGCTGACCCTGCGGCTGCCGTACCAATGGGCCCGGATGCGCCTGGCGGTCGACGGCGGCGTGGCCCGCTACACGAGCCGGCGCCGCTGGCCGGGTTCACGGCGTTACCTGATGGACAAGCCGGCGACGAACGCCATGGCGGTCCGGATCGGCGCCCCGATCGAGGCGCCGACGCCGGTGGAGCACTTCGTGACGGACCGCTGGGGCCTGCACACCCGCGCCTGGGGCCGGACGCTGCATCTGCCGAACGAGCATCCGCGCTGGCCGTTGCGCCGCGCCGAGTTGCTGGAACTGGACGATTCGCTGGTGCCGGCGACCGGCCTGCCGGCCATGCCCGGCCCGCCGGTGAGCGTGCTGTACTCCCCCGGCGTCCCGGTCAGCTTCGGTGCTCCCGAGCCGATGGAGTAGCGGATCACACCTTGTTCGGCAGGCGGCGGTGCAATTCCGCGAGCAGCACGGCCGGCCCCGGCGACATCAGGCCGACGTCGATCAGAAAAGCCGGACCACGCCGGCGTACGCGGGGGCGCCGGCCCCGGCCGGGCGCCACGGTCGCCGCCTCGATCGATGTCGGGGTGACGACCAGCTCGGTGAACGGGCCCCAGTGCCGCAGGCCCATCGACGCCACCTCCGACCAGGGCAGGTGCACCGACCGGCGGCCGGTGGCGGCGAAGTCGAGGCCGTGCACCGAACTGCGCAACTCGCCGAGGCGGTTCCAGACGATCAGCAGGACGGCGCTGGCGCCGACGGCCGGCACGACCAGCAGGTTCGCCGCGGTCGAGGCGATGTCCGCGGCCGTCGGATGGATCCCGAACGCCAGCAGCACCAGCTGGTAGAAGCCGCGGAAGACGAGCCAGCCGGCGGCGATGACCCAGAGCATCGTCACGAAGACCATGCCGCGCGGCTGGAAGAAGTGCACCGTGTCGTCGGTCGGTCCGAGGATCGGCTGCGGAGCGGTCATGGCGCAATTATGCGCGGTTTCGCCCAACTTTGTCGGGTCGTCCGGTGATCATGTGTGCATGACGGTGACGGCTCGGCTCACGACCGGCCATCCATTGTTCGCCGAGGCGGTCGAGGTTTTCGACGACTACCGGCAGCACTACGGGGCGAACCCGGCGCCCGAGGCGGTCGAGCGCTGGATGCGGGAACTGATGAGCCACGACTCGACCCGGATCTACCTGGCCGGGCCCGGCGACCGGGTGCTCGGGCTGTGCTCGGTGTCGGTGGTGCCGGCGGCGCTGACCCTGCGCACGGCGTGGGTGCTGCGCGATCTCTACGTCGACCCCGACGGCCGGCGCACCGGGGTGGCCCGGGCGTTGCTCGCCCACATCGCCGAGGCGGCCCGGGCCGAAGGCGCGCACCGGCTGTTGCTGCAGACCGAGACGGGCAACTTGCCGGCGCTGGAGCTTTACCGCCGGGCCGGCTTCGAGCCCGTCGCCGACGTCATCGCGCTGCATCGACTCCTGTGAGCATGGTCGCCACGCGGTGCAGCGGGCCGGCAACTTCGGCGATGCGGTCCACATCGATCCGGCCCGGATACCAGCTCATCAGCTCGGTGCCGTACAGCGTCCAGGGCGCCACGACGCCCTCGGCGTGCGCGGCGATCAGCTCCGGGGACAGCCTGTACGCCGCCGTCGCCGGGTTGCCGACTACCCGGTGGTCCTTGTCGAACGCCTCGTGCCCGATCTCCGAGCCGACACCGAGCAGGGTCCGGCCCCAACTGGAGAGCACGCCGCGCGGCTGCACGCCCAGGTAGCCGGACGGCCGGTCGAGATGCAGGACGACCACCACGTACTGATGGGTGTTGATCGTGACGCCCTGGCCGACCGTCCTGGTCTCCGAGTACGAGTACTCGCCGATGCTGGTGTGCCGGCCCCACAACTGGCCGTAGAGGGCGAGGGAAACGCCGTGTATGTTGCCGCCCGGCAGCCGGGAGCCCCAGTCCACAACCGGCTTGGCGACCAGGGTCCAGCCGTTGGCGTCCGCCCACTGGTGCAACTGGGCCGAGCGCCGGTGGACCCGGCCCCGGGCTGTGACGGAGACCAGGACTATGAGCAGGGCGACGGCGACAAGGCAGGCGCCCGCTGTGATCCCGACGAGTCCGCTTGCGTTCATCTCCCGGTCAGGATCGCACGCCGACAGCCTCCGCGTTGACCTGTACCACCGACGACTTGACGTGCCGTTCGAAACTCTGGGTTGCGGCGTACAACTTGTAGATCAACAGCAACTCGAACGCCGCCAGCAGCGCGCCGGTCAGCACCGGCACGGCGATGATCCAGGTGGTCAGCGGGGCCACGATGAACACGGCCATCTGGAACTCGATGCCGCTGATCAGGTGCACCCGGATCCGGTGCCGGACCAGGAAGTTGCGGACCAGGACGAGCTGGCCGTGCCGGCCGCGGAAGTCCGCGTACACATCGATGGTCTGCTCCTGAGCCTGCGCGGCACCGACGGTGAGCTCCTCGTCGGTCTCCTCGACGACGGCGGCGCCGGACCGGGCCGCGAGGCGCTCGCGCATCTCACCCTTGACCTGCTTCATCTGCAGCGCGTTGAGGTAGCGGAACATGTCCAGGAAGATCACCAGACCGGCCACCCAGAGGTACGCGAGGTTGCCGGTGCGGGCGTACTGGCCGCCGAACAGGCCGATCGTGCAGACGACGATCCGCAACCGGTCGAAGACGTAGTCGAGCCACGCGCCGAACACCGAGCCGGTCCCGTTCAGCCGGGCGATCTTGCCGTCCATGCAATCGATCACGAAGCTCAGGTGGAACAGCAGCGCGCCGGCCACCAGCCACCCGTAGGTCTGCTGCCAGAAGCACGCGGCCGCACCGATCCCGACCAGGAACGCGGCGATCGTGAGCCGGTTCGGCGTGACCGCACGCCACGGCGAGACGAGCCGCACCAGCCGCGACGCCAGCGGGTCGACCAGCGCAACCGTCCACCACGCGTCTCTCGCCTTGTAGGTCCGCGACCGGATCTCGGCCAGCGCGACGCGTCCTGCCATGCCGCCAACTCCCTGTAAGTGACCATTACGTGAACATCAAACCGCGCGCACATTACCTAACAAATCCGGGCTTGTGGGTCAGCCGTGCCGACAGTTTCCCGTTCTCGAAAGATCGGGCGCCGCGACGTGCGACGCTGGTCGGATGAGCTCGCGGATCGCCCGGCCGGAGGGTTCCGACGGCACCGGCTGGCTGGTGTACGACCACCTGGCCGCGCTGGTGCTCGCCGACCCGGCCGCGCCCGACCTGCTCAACGACGACCAGGCCGGCCTGGTGGCGTTCTACGACCTGCGCACCCAGGTCAACAGCGACGGGTTCGAGGGCTACTTCAGCTACGACTACGGCGACGACGCACCGGCCGCGCTGCGGATGGCGGCGGCGCTCGGCGCGCCGGGCTGGCAGGCCCTGATCGCGGACGCGACAACCCTGATCGGCGAGCCGTACCCGGCCGATCAGGACGAGCGCTCGGAACGGGTCGACGAGTTGGCCGACGCGTCATCCTTCGACGCGCTGGACGACCGGTTCTACAAACTCGAGGCCGACCACCAGCTGGACGCGATCGTCGACCGGTACGTCTGGGAGCGGCCGGCCTCCTTCTTCACCGCCTGACCTGGGGCTATCCAAAACTGTCGTACGTGTGTTCGATTATCGTGGGCATGCGAAAGACGTTGAAACACCTCAGCACCGAAACCGCGAAGCTGGCCACCGCGCAGATGTGGCCGTTACGCGCCGATGAGGCGGTGGCGGCGTTGGCGGATGCGTGGCGGGTGGAGCAGAACCTGGCGCTGCTGCGGCTACGGCTGGTCCGGCAGGTCGAGGCCCTCGGCGTGCCCCCCGCGCAGCGGTTCTCGTCCACCGCGAGCTGGCTGCGGGCCCGGCTGCACATCGATCTCGGGCCGGCCCGCGAATGGGTACGCACCGCCGCCCTGCTGGAACGCCGACCAGTGGTCGCCGAGGCCGTACCCGCCGCGGCGATCGACGTCGCCCAGGCGGCGGTGATCGCGGCCGCGGTCGACGGCCTGCCGGTCGAGGCCGGGGACGAGGTGATCGCGGCGGCGGAAACCGCGCTGATCCGGCAGGCCGCCGACCTGGAACCGGCCCGGCTGCGGCGGGTGGGTGAACGGGTCCTGGAACAGGTCGCCCCACACCTGGCCGCACAAACCCAACGTGAGGCCCTCGACGCCGCGGACGCCCGCGCCCACACCAACCGGTCACTGATCCTGACCCGCCCCGACGACGGACAGGTGCGTGTCCACGGCACACTGACCGTCGAGGACACCGCGATCGTGGCCGCCGCGCTGGACCCGTTGTGCCTGCCCCGTCCCGGCGACGACCGCAACGCCGGACAACGCCGCGCCGACGCCCTGATCGACATCTGCCGGCTCGCGCTACGCACCCGGGACCTACCCGACAACGGCGGCGCACCCGCACAACTGGCGGTGACCGTGCCCTTCGACGTACTCGCCGCACAACTGAGCGCCGGCACCACCGACACCGGCCAACGCCTCGCCCCAGTCGTCATACGCCGCTGGGCATGCGACGCGCAACTACTACCCGTCGTACTCGGCGGGGCCGGACAAATCCTCGACGCCGGCCGAACCCGCCGACTGGCCACCCGGCCGATCCGCCGATCCGTCATCACCCGCGACCGCGGATGCACCTTCCCCGGCTGCAACCGACCACCACGATGGTGCGGCGGGCACCATATGAACATTCGATCGAAGCCTGCATACCCTGTTCGTGCTCGAAGCGTCCTTTCGAGAAGGGCCGCAGCCGCAGCCGCAGCCAGGCCGCGGCAAGCCGACACGATGTGCCGCAGAAGACGTGTGTCTCAAGAATGCCGACCCGGAGACGTCACACGCTGTGATCAGCCTCGTGTACGGACCGGCGCACGGATTTGCCGAGATCAGCGTGTCGATGCATCGATGGTCATGCCGATTCGGGTACGTTGCCGCAATGGAGTTTCAGGACGTTGTTCGGCACCGCCGCATGGTTCGCAGTTACGATCCGGATCGGCCTGTTCCACCGGATATTGTCGACCGCATAGTCAACAATGGTTTAAGAGCACCCTCCGCTGGTTTCTCCCAGGGTTGGGGATTTCTGGTACTTGACAGCGCCGCAGACATTGAACTCTTCAGGGCTGCTGCGCGTCCTCCCGTGCAGCCTGAGCGATGGTTTGCCGCGAACGTCCAAGCGCCGCTGTTGATCGTTCCGCTCGCGAATAAGGACGCCTATCTCGAACGCTATGCCCAGCCGGACAAGGGCCACACAGATCGTTCCGATGCTTGGTGGCCGGCGCCGTACTGGGACATCGATACGGGTTTCGCCTCGTTGCTGATGCTGCTCACTGCGGTTGATGCCGGATTGGGAGCCTGTTTCTTCGGCATTCCCGCCGACCGGATCGACACGTTCCGCAAGGAATTCGGGGTGCCGCCGCAGTTCACCCCGATCGGAGCGATCTCCATCGGATACAGTCAAGAGCCTCCCCGTGACCTGCGCGATCGACGGCGTCCCAAGGGTGAGGTGGTACATCGAGGCAGGTGGCAGCAACCGGCAGAGTGACCGTTCGAAGCAATCCCCATTGCCATGCCAATCTGCCGCGACTCGGGCTCCAGCACGACACCACACACCACGCTGCGTGTACCTGCCCTTGGCGGCAGCTCGTAGTTGTGCCGGCAGGGATCGCCCACCGGGGCGGGCAAGCGGCGCGGCGTATACATTGCCGTGCGTGAGCATTCGACGTGTGGCCTTCCGACGCATTGCGGGCAATCCACCGCGCGTGCTGGGCGGTAGCGTGCGGCACGATCGACACCTTGCAGGCCTCGGTACGGACGGAATCCGGTGCGGCGGCGTGCAGCTTCCGGCAAGAACGGCCGGATCGGTGCGGGCCTGATGCCGCAGCAGCGGCGGCTTGCAGCCGCTCATGCGATGGAGTCTCACGTTCGGCATTTCTTCGCTGGCCATGAAGTCGAAATAGGCGAGTACGACCTCGGTCCCGGTCGACGGGCCGCTGTCCCTGATCTCCACGTCATGCAGATCGGCCCAGGCCCTCGCAGCAGCTCGTGGGCGTTCGTGACCGTCGGATGCTGGTCGGCTGTCAATCATGACGGCCACGGGCTCGAGTTCATCATGACGGCGCAACGGCGTGACCGGGCGATCGTCGATCTGCTCGCGATGGTCGCCTTCTATCACGTCACCCACGCCCTCGATCACTGGCACTGCAATGCCAATCGGGGATCCGTGGCTGCCCGGCTCAGCCTGTGATCATCTCCTCGTCAGCCTGCCCTATCTACACGGGCCCGACCTGGAGACATGCGCTCTGCCCGAGGGGCACGCCCGTATCCTCTGGCTCCTACCGATCACCACCGAGGAGAAGGACTTCCGCATCGGACATGGCACCGATGCTCTGGAAGAGCGCTTCGATGAAGCTGGAATCGACCCTACCGACCCCTTCCGCGAATCCGTGGCCTGAGCCGGCGAAGCCTCCACCCTTTCCACCGCCATGGCCAGGACAAACCTCACCCAAGTGCACGGATCTGCGGCCGGTCGGGCGCGGCAACCGATACGGCCATCACGCTCGATACGGTCCACGCAGGTTTGGTACACACTCGTACCGAGGACAATGCGCTGCGGGACTAC
>Ga0307513_10002358_pt1 | contig 26247 bp, 18 predicted proteins | sample 15_EM_MG_FD_202174 | JGI IMG/M metagenome (GOLD analysis project Ga0307513, IMG submission 202174) | Populus trichocarpa ectomycorrhiza microbial communities from riparian zone in the Pacific Northwest, United States - 15_EM | ecosystem: Host-associated > Plants > Roots > Unclassified | place...
ATCGGGACACCCGCTGGCGGTCCTGCTCGTCACGGACCGGGCTGCGGCCCAGCGCAGACACCCCGAAGAACCGGTACGTCTCGAAGTTCTGCGCCAGCATCCGGTCGATCGAACCGCCCTGCCACTTCTGCAGCACGGCGAGCATCTCCTCGTGCACGGCGGCGCCGTCCCGCTCGTCGTAGGCGGCGCCGGACGGCGAGTCGCACAGGAGCGCGGCGTCCTCCGGCAGCGTCGCCTCGAGTGTGTCCATCTTGGAGAATGCGACAGCGATCGGTTTCTGGATCAGCCCGCCACGCCGGGTGCGCATTGCGCCGTGCATGAGATCGGTGACCCGGCCGAGAACACTCGCCGGATCGTCCGACGACGCGGCCGGGTCGGGCAGCATCGTGCCGGGCCCGGCCAGTGGGCGGGCGCCGCGCATCTGCAGCGGGTCAAGCAGCAGGATGATGCCGTCGGCGCCGGTCAGGTACCGGACGTTGCGGTCGACGCTGTCGCCGGACTGCAGATCCTCGCCGGCGGTGTCGAAGAACGAGAACAGGCTGCGGTCGGTGAATCGCCGGCCCATCCGGCGGCGGTTCAGGGCCATGCTGAACACCAGCGGGCGCCGCCCGCCGCGGGTGCCGGCCGCGGTCCGGGTCGGGTCGTGCAGCAGCCCGTCGTCGTACAGGCGGTCCTCGTAGTCGGCGCTGAACTGGTCGCGGGTGTGGTCGTCGGCGGCCATCACGGCCAGGCCGAACCGGGCGCCGACCTGGTTCCGCAGCTCGTGCAGCAGCACCGTCATGAACACGGTCTTGCCGCTCTCCTTGGCGCCGATCAGCGCGATCAGCCGGTTGTCGGCCATGCCGAAGTGGGTCGGAAGCTGCTGGTGGCAGCGCGGGCAGATCCGCTGGGCGGTCTCCATGCCGCAGTCCGGGTGGATCGCCGTGCGCCGCCGCCCGTCCGCAGTGAACGCCGGGTGCCGGGCGCGGCTGTCGTCGGCGTAGGCGACCAGCACCTGATCAATGCGCGCCTCACAGCGCCGGCCGGACGGCCCGGGCCGCCCGGCGCAGCGGAACTTGATCTCGCGGGCCTGCAGCGGATGAAAGCAGTACGGGCAGTGCAGCGTGCCGGTCATCGCCGCTCCCCCTCGGTCCAGGGCGCCAGCCGCACGGTCGTGTCGTCCGGATCCGCGATCACGCAACGCATGCCGGCGAACGCCGCCGCGGTCATCAGCGCGCCCATGTCGACCTGGATGATCTGCCCTGCCGCGAGTGGCCGGGAGGCGAGCCGGACCGGGTCGCCGCCACCGCCGGGGCCGGGCACTAGCAGCAGCTCCGGCAACCGGCAGGGCTGGTCGGCACGCAGCCACAGGCGACGGCGGCCGATGGCCCGACGCGGCCGCCACTCCACCCGGGGACGCAGCGCGGGCAGCTCGGCGACGGCAGGTGTCGCCCGCAGCTCGGTGTTCCGCTCGCGCACCACAGACTGGACCGCCACGCGGACCGCGGCGGGCCCGCAGGTGAGCCGCGGCGCGCCGTCCTCGGCGTAGCCGCGCCGGGTCACCTCGAGGCGGTCCTCGCGACCGGCCGTGGACCAGGTCAGGCGAGCCTCCTCGATCCCGTCCGGCCACAGCCACTCCACCTGCGCGGTGCGCCCGCGCCGGGTGACAAGCAGGTCGGTCACCGGCGCCGCGAGTTCGAGCTCGACCGTATTGCCGATCACGGCGGTGGCGCGGCCGCGGGTCACCGCGAGAAGCACCACTTTGCCCTGCCCGGCGGGTGCGAGCGCGTCGGCCCGGCCGTCCGGGCCCGGCGCGGCCCCGCCGCTCACCGCCTCGCCCCAGGCGTCGACCGCGGCCACCGGCACCAGCTCACCGACCGGCCACGGCGGCGGGACGCCGGACCGCCGGATCTCGACCCGGCCGCCGGCGGGCGCGGTCCACCGCAGGCGCAGCGACGATCCGTCCGGCTCGGCGGTCAGGTCCTCGACGGCGACCGGGGGACGTTCCGCCACCACCGTTTCCGTGGTGCCCGGTCCGGTGCGGCGGACACCGTCGCGGCCGATGTAGACCGGGCGCACCGAGTACGCGTAACCCACGCCCAGCTCGGCCTCGGTGTCGGTGAACCCGGTGACCCGCCCCGACGCGACCGGCACTGGACGGTCGTGCTCCTGGCCGTCGACCCGCGCCACGGTCACTTCGACCGCGACCGCCGCGGGGTCCAGCCGCCACAATCCGGTGATCGCGGAGCCGTCCGCGCCGAGATCGAACCCGGTGACCGGCGGCAGCAGCAGGACCGGCTCCGCGGCCGGCGCGCCGCTCGAGATGGCCGCGCCGCGCAGGGCGAAGACGGTGTACCGGAGCGGCTCAGCGGCCGGCGGCGCGGCATCGGTGACGTGGTTGGCCGTGGTCTCCTCGATCGTCTCGCCCGAGCCGGGCGAGCCGGTTCTGATGGCGCGGACCACGCGGTAGCGGATCTGGCCGGTGACCGCGGGGCTCGGTTCCCACTGCACGGAGACCCGGCCGCCGCCGGCGTCCACCCGCACGCGGCCCGGCGGGGGCGGCGGGATGCGATCCAAGCGCGCCGTCAGGTCGGGGTCGTCGGTGCATCGCCGCACCGCGTCGGCGAGCAGGCCGGCCGCCACCTCGGGCTCGGCCCGATCGGCGCGCGCCATCAGGTCGGCCACCGCCGCGGCGGTGGCGCGGACCAGGTCGCGCAGCTCGGCGGTCACCGACTCGGCGGGCAACGCGGCCAGCAGCCGCTCGGCCTCGCGCAGGCCGCCCCCGGCGAGTGCCGCGGCCACGGTGGCGCTGTCGTCCGGTTCGGGCATCGGTCCGCCCGCCTCGGGCAGCAGGCTCGCGGCCATCTCGAGCGCCTCGTCGCGGTCCAGACCGGCGGCGACCGCCGCTTCCGCGGCCACGGTGAGCGGAAGCCCGTGCCTGAGTTCGGCCCGGACGAGCTCGGCCAGCTCCCACCGGACCAGTTGGTCGAGCGTGCCGGCGTGGTGGGCCCGGATGAGCGCTGTCAGCACCGAGTCGGCGGCCGTCTTGCCGTCGTCGAGTTTGCGTTTGGCCTGTTCCTTTTTGGCCTTTTCGAGCGCCTCGCCGTCCAGCCGGGCGCTGTCGCCGGTGAGCCGGAAGCCGTCCTTGGCCCGGAAGCCACCGGCCACCGCCGCTGGGCCGAACACCACCTGCGGCGAGATGCGCAGGCCGAGCAGCCGCAGCTTGGACCCGATCGTGGCGGCCGACGGCTCGGGGAGCGTCGCGGGGATGTCCCACTCGGGGTCGATGACGGTCACGCCGCCCTTGGCCAGTCGGCCGCGGACGTCCTCCTCGGTCAGCAGGCCGCCGCTCTGCGCGGCGAGGTGCGCTAGACCTGCCTTGGGCAGCGACGGGATGCCGCGGGCGATGACCGCGATGCGGGCGTCCAGGCGTTCGATCGCGCCGGCCCGGCTCGCTTCTCGGCGGCGCTCGAACTCCGCCCAGGACAGCGCCTTCTCCCGCACCAGCACGTCGTGGGCGATCAGCATCGCGCCGACGACCGGCTTGTAGACCTTGCTGACCGTCCGCTGGGTCTTCCAGAAGCCGGTCACCTCGCCGATGCGTTCGGCGAACCGGGCCGGATCGCGGTGTGCGCCGGTGATCGAGTACCGGACGAAGAGGTCTTCCGGCGGGACGTCCCCGGCCTTGCGCGCCGGATCGAGGACCTCGGCCTTGTACGCGTCCCATGGCGTCGGCATCGGAGGACTCAGGCGCTGACCGTGTACTTGGCGACCGCGGACCGGGCCTCGTCGACCTTGTCCGGAGTCAGCCCGGTGATGGCCACCTCGACCCGCACCTCCTTGCCGAGCCGGCCCTCCACCGCGTGCATCCGCAGCAGGCCCATCTCGTCCATCGAGAAGGTGACGTCGACCGGTGAGCCCTTCGGCAGCGGCGGCAACCCGTCGATCCGGCCCTCGCCGATCTTCTCGTTGTGCTCCGGCCGCGCGGACTCGACCGACCCGGCCTGCTCCCATATCTCCAGCGTGAAGCCGGTCTGCTTGTCGTAGGCGCTGCCATACTGCCGCACCGGCGGCTCGGCCGGCAGCGGCGCGTTCGCGGCCAGCAGATGGTCGATGATCATGCCGTCGGCGTCCGCGTCCGGGTTGTCCTCGGCCAGGATCTTCAGGCCGAACGCGCGCGGCACCACAGTGGTTACCCGTTTCGCGGCCAGGCGCTCGATGCTGCCGGTGTCCATGCCGAGTTCTTGGGCCACCGCCTCGGCTGAGGACGGCGTGACTTTCACCTTCTGGATCACCGCGAACAGCGCGGCGCCCTTGGCGACCGCCTGGTCGGGGTCGTGCAGCTTCGGCTCGAAGCCGAACCGCTTGCGCAGCATCTCGCCGACCGCCGGCATGCGGGTCGACCCGCCGACCAGCAGAACCTCGTCAAAGTCTGTGATACCCCGTTCGTGGGCCGCCTCGACCGTGCGCCGGGTGATCTCGTGGGTCTGCTCCAGCAGGTCGCCGGTCATGTTCTCGAACGCCTCGCGGGTCAGCTCGACCCGGACCGTGTCGTTGCCGAAGCGCAGGCTGTGCTTGCGCGCCGTCGCCGTGCTGAGTGACTGTTTGACCTCCTCGGCCGCGTTCGCCAGCCCCTGCAGGAAGTCCTCGCTCTCGCCGGCTTTCGACTGCGGGTGTTCCTGCCGGAATTTCTCGAGCAGGAACTCGGTGATCCGGTCGTCCCAGTCGGCGCCGCCGAGCTGGTGGTCACCGTCGGTGCAGACGACCTTGATGTCGCCGCCGGCGATCCGGATGACGGTGGTGTCGAAGGTGCCGCCGCCGAGGTCGTACACCAGCAGAGTGCGATCCGTCCCGCTGCTCAATGCCTCGTAGTGCAGGGCCGCGGCGACCGGCTCGGGCACCACGTTGAGCACGGTCAGCCCGGCAGCCTCGCCGGCCGCGCGGGTGGCCTCGCGCTCCTTCACCCCGAAATACGCCGGGACGGTGATCACCACGTCGCGGACCGGAACGTGCGCGATCTGCTCGGCGGCACGGGCCAGCTCGCGCAGGATCAGCGCGGACACGGTGATCGGCGTGTGGGTGACGCCGTGGTACTGCAGCTCGACGCCGTCCTCACCCATCCGGCGCTTGATCAATTGCACGACCAGATCCGGATAGATCTTCGCGGAATTCTTCGCCTCTTTGCCGACGACCACGTTGTCCGGTGTCTCGAAGAACACCACCGATGGTGTGGAATCATCACCAATCGCGTTCTTGACAACCACCGGTCGACCTGTTTCGTCGACATGCGCGATGCATGAGTACGTCGTTCCGAGATCAATTCCGAACGTGGACAAGATCGCTTCTCCTTTCCCAACGCACACTGGACAATCGAAAGGAGCGAAGTGGATCAGGCCGAATCCACCATAGCGCGAGAACCACTATTTCGGAATGCCGTTCCGGGTGATCGAAAATACGCTGTCCAATGTATTGCCGATCGCCGAGGTGTGCTGCGACGATCGGGCCACGGCGGCCGCATGACAGGAGTGAACGACTATTCATGACGGATTCACCTCGGGTCTACGTGGCCTGCTCGAAGGCGGATGAGCCGCGCGCGACACGACTCGGCGTGGAGCTCGAGGCGGCCGGGCTGGGCACCTTTGTGGAGGCCTGGGACATCGTGCCCGGCAACACGGTCGTCTTCGAGAAGGACGAGGCGATCCCGGACTGCCCGGCAGCGGTCCTGCTGCTCGGGGCGGAGAGCCGGCAGATCGCCGAGTACCCGGCCCTCACCCACCGGGCCGACCAGGGTCAACTGCTGTTGGTCCCGGTCCTGCTGCCCGGCGGCGTGGTGCCGGCGTCGCTCAGCGGGCGGAAGCTGATCGATTTCAGCGACGTCGAGCACGACCGGGAGTTCCGGCGGCGCTGCCCGGCGGTGGTCGACGCCGTCCGCGGAGCGCCCGTTCCCCGCCGCAGCCTGGAGGTCACGTGGGAGCGCATCGCCGAGGACGCGCAGCACGCCCGCCTGCGGCTCACCTCGACGAACACGATCATGACCACACCGGACGGCACCGAGGTGTCGGCGCCGCACCGCGGGCTGGGCACGGGCCTCACCCAGCTGCTCTGGACCACCGCCCGCCTGCGCGGTGTTGCCGACGGCCGGGCCGACCGCGCGCTGGCCCAGCTGGGCGCCGACCTCACCCGGCGGTTCCTCGGCGGCGACGTCGGGCCGGCCCTGCGGTCGCTGGTCGCCGAGATGGACGGCCGCAACCAGTCGCTGCGGCTGGGCGTCGAGGCCGAGCCGGCGGAGCTCGCCGATCTGCCGTGGGAGTGCCTCTCGATGCCCGGCGCGCCCACCCCGCTGGCCCTGCATCCGCGGGTACGCCTGCACCGGCGCGCCGGCCTCGGCGAGACCGTGCTGGCCGACGTGCCCGGGCCGCTGCGCATCCTGGCCGTCGTCGCCTGCCCCGATCACGGCGGCGGGCCGCTGCTCGACTATGAGCACGAACTGAGCGAGATCCTGGACCGGGTCGAGGAGGCTCGACGCAACGACGCGTACGTCCGCATCCTCAACTGGGGCTCGGTTGGGGCGATCCGCGAAGCGCTGACCCTCGAGCGGTTCCACGTGCTGCACGTCTCGTGCCATGCCCGGCCGGGCGAGCTGATGCTGGAGACCGCGGACGGCGATCCCGACCCGGTCGACGCCCTGCGTTTCGCCGACGAACTCGTGGTGGCCGATCGCGGGGTGCCGCTGGTGGTTCTGGCCGGGTGCGACACCGCGCGCGCCGACGCCACTAACGACCAACTTCCGGGGTACGCGCACACGTTGCTGTCCAAGGGCGTCCCGGCCGTGCTCGCGATGACCGCCCCGGTTACCGACCGGTACGCCACCGCGCTGCTCTCCCGCGTATACGGACGCCTGGCCCGCGCCGACGGACGTGCCGACCCGCTGACCGCACTGTCCGACGTGCGCCGCGAGATCGAGTCGCAGCGGGCCACCCCGCCCGGCGACCCCGCGACCCCGCCGCCGGAGTGGCCGGCCGCCGGCTTCTTCACCCGCGTCGCCGACGCCTCGCTGTACGACGGCCGCACACCGCCGGGCCCGCGGCCGGCCCGCCCGATCGCCCGGGACCTCGCCGAGGGCATCGTCGAGCTCGACCGCGGCGAGTTCGTCGGTCGGCGCGTCGACCTGCGCCTGCTGCTGCGGGGCCTGCGCGGGCGGCAGCGGGGCGCGCTCATCTTCGGGATGGGCGGCGCCGGCAAGAGCAGCCTCGCCGTGCAGCTGGTGCAGATGCTGGCCGGCCACCGCACGGTGGTGGCCACCCTGCACGGCCGCTGCGGCCCGGACGAGGTCCTCGCCGAGGTCGCCGGCCAGATCCACGTCATGCTGGGCGACGACCGCCTGCACCGCCGGCTGACCAACCGGCAGGACGACTGGAGGCTGCGTCTGCGGGTGCTCGGCCGGTGGATCGACGAGTCCGGCCACGACGTCCTGTTGCTGCTCGACGACCCGCTCGGCGATCCGATCCTGGACGGCGCGGACGGCGACTGGCTGGAACGCGAGCTGGACGCCGAGACCCGCGCCTTCCTCGTCGCCTGGCTGCGCCTGCGCCGCGACGCCCGCCTCGTGGTCACCGCCCGGCACCGCGGGGCGCTGGGCGACCTCGGCCCGCGCCTGCTCCGGCACCACCTGGGTCCCCTGTCGCGGGCCGAGACGCGGAAGATGTTCTGGCGGCTGCCGGCGCTCTGGGCGCTGCCCGAGGAGGCTCGCGAACGGGCGTACCGGGACCTCGGCGGCCATCCACGCGCGCTGGAGTACCTGGATGCCGTGCTGCGCGCCGGCGGCGGGCCGGGCCCCGGCTCGCGGGGCGGCAGCCGGCCGTTCGAAGAGATCGCCGAGCGGATGGAGACGACCCTGCTCCGCCGCGGCATCGACGACCCGGAGAGCTGGATGCATTCGGCCGGCGGCGACGTCGGCACGGCCATCGCCGAGGTGGTCGCGGAGACGTCCGCGGACGTGCTGCTGCACCGCATCCTGGACAGGCTCGGCCCGGCCGAACGCGAGCTGCTGGTGGCCGCCTCGGTCTACCGGGTGCCGGTGGACACGACCGGCTTGCAGTGGGTGGTGACCAGCACGCTGCAGCCGTCCCCGGAGCACCTGGCCCGGCTGCGGCGCGCCTATCAGGGACTGCTGCGGGCGCAGCGCCGGTGGGCCGCGCCGGTGCTCGACGACCTGGACATGTCCGCGGACGACCGAGCCGAGCTGAACCGGGCGCTGGCGCACGGAACCCTGCCGCCCGAGGTGCCCGGGCTCGCCGCCGCCCGGGACGCCCTGGTCGACATTGGCCTGCTCACGCCGATGGGCGACGACCGGTTCGTGGTGCACCGGTGGACCGCGGCCGCGCTGGCCGCGGCCGAGCCGGACGCCGTGCTCCAGGCCCATCGGCGGGCCGCGGCCTACCGGCGTTACTGGGCCTCCCTGTACGAGGAGGTCGACGACTACGACTACGCCGACCTCGAGGAGGCAAGGCACCACTTCACCGCGGCTGGCGACCGGGAGCGGATGACCGGTGTAGCGGCCGAGCTGTGCATGGTGTGGCACGCATGCAGCGCGTGGCGCACCGAGGAACTGGTCTGCGCCGAGACGCTCGCCGTCATCGGCGACGATCTCGGCGCCCGCCTCTTCCGGCATCAGCTCGGGGTCATCGCGATGGTCCGCGGCGACCACGACGGGGCCGAGGAGCATCTGCGCTGGTGCCTACGAGTCGCCGAGGCCGGGCAGGATCCGGTCGCGGTGGCCGGCACGCTGTGCGAACTGGGCGCGGTCGCTCAGTTGCGCGGCGACCGGGACGAGGCCGGGGTCCTCTATCGCCGGGCGATCGGTCACTGCGGCGCCACCGCGGTGCGCGATAGTCCACCGGCACGGACCGTGCTGGCCTCCTGTTACCAGCAGCTCGGCCTGCTCGATCTGGCCCGCGCGGACGGCGAGGCGTGGCGGTGGAGTTCCGGTGCGCGCGACGTCGCCACCGAGTTGCTGGACGAGCCGAGCCCCGCGCGTACGGAACGGGATCTGGCCCGGCTCGCCCGCGCCCTCGGCGACACCGTGCGCGCCGAGCAGCACGAGGTCCGCGCCAGCGAGCACGCGTCGGTGCACCGGGACGCCGCTCGCCTGGTCGCCGCGGCCGCTCTGCAGGCCGGCGCGGTGCAACTGCTGCGCGGCGCGGTGCGGACGGCGGTCGAGCCGCTGCGGGTGGCGCTCGATCGGGCTACCGCGCTGGGCGACCTGCCGCTGATGGCCCAGTGCCTGCAGCTGTTCGGCGACGTGCTGTTCGCGACCGGGCAGCTCGACATGGCCGCGTTCGCCTTCCGGGAGTTCGCCGAGCTCGCGGTCGAACTCGGCGACCCGGTCCGCCAGGCGGTCGCGGAGCAACAGCTGGGCCGGGTGGTCGCCGAGGCGGAGCGCGACGACCCCACGGATCTAGCCGCGGGACACCTGGCCGAGGCCGAGGCCATCGCCGTCCGCCTCGGCGACCAGGCCCTGATCGCGTCGACGCACCTGTTCCGAGGGGAGGTGGCCGACCGCGCCGGCCGGCCGGACGATGCCCGGGAGCACTTCGAGCGCGCGCGGGGGGCGGCCGGCGCCGAGGACGATGCTGTGTCGATCGCGGCCGCCGTCCAGCTCGGCGGCCTGGCCGCCCGTGCCGGGCGGCCGGAGAGGGCCGCGGAGTGGTTCGCCCGGGCTGGCGGCGCGGCGGCCCGGGCCGGTAACCGGGGCGCGGAGATCTCCTGCCTGACCGCCCTGGCGCTGCTGGATCTGGACGGCCAGCGCACGGCCGAGGCGGTCGCGAAGTTGCGCGCGGCGGTGCGGCGGGCCGAGGAGACGGAGTACATGCGGGCCGCCGCCGGGTGCCGCATCCACCTCGGCCGGATCGCTTCCGACGAGGGCGACCGGGCGACGGCCGATTCCGAGTACGCCGCGGCGATCGCGCTGCTGACCGAGGAGGCCGACCCGGATCTGCTGGCCGAGGCGCATCGTCACCGCGGCCGCACCCGGGCCCACTTCGGCGACCACATCGGGGCGATGGCGGAGCTCGAACTGGCGCTGGCCCTGTCCCGGAGCGGCGACGTGGCGCTGGTCCAGCTCTACCGCTGCCGGTCCGCGCTGGCGACCGGCGACGAGGCCACTGCGGCCGTCGCCGCGGCTGAGGCGGGCGCCTTGGCCGCCGGCATGCCGCCGTCGCCGCTGACGGTGATCGCCCTCCTGGCGGCCGGCGAGGCCGCGGGACAGGCGCCCCAGTTGGCGGCGGCGCTGGGCATGGTCGGCCGACTGGAACCCGAACCCGGCATGCTCACCGCCGACTGTCTGCGTGCTCTGGCCTACGTGCTGCCCCCGCCGCAGGCCGTTGCCCGGCTCAGGGCCGCGCTGGACATCGCGGAACGGCTCGGCGACCGGCTGGCCGCGATGCACGACTGGCGGGATCTCGGCCGGGCGCACCGCGACGCCGGCAACCCGGCCGCGGCCCTGGCCTGCCTGAAACGGTCGGTTGCCGGCGCGGTCGGCCTCGATCCGGCGGCGCCGGCGGCGGCCCGGGCTCTCCTCCGCGGGGACGACGCGACCTCGGCGCTGGCGGAGGTCGAGCGCAGCTGGCGTGACCAGCGGTGGGTGCGGCGCGTACGGGTGCTGGACGGCGAGCGCCCGTTCACCGACGGCGCTCCCGCCTACCTCGGGCCGTCCATCGACCGCACGCTGCGCGACATGCGCTCCCGGCTCTCCTTCGTCACCGGCGTGGCCTCGGTGACCGGCCCGCGCGGCGGGCGGCGCTCATGACAGCCGCGACACCGCCTCCCGGGCCTGGTCGACCTTCTTGGCGTCCAGGCCGCCGATCTGCACCTCGAGGTGCAGGCGCGAGCCGGTGCCGAGCTCCATGGCGTCCACACTGAGCTTTCCGGTCTCGTCCATCCGAAAGGTGACGTCGATGGGCGAGCCCTTCGGCCGGGGCGGCAGCCGGCTAATGAGTCCCTCGCCGATCTTCTTGTTGTCCTCGAGCCGGATCGACACCTCGGACCCGGCCTGCTCCCAGATGTCGATCTCGATCTCGGTCTGGTCAGAGAACGCGGTCACGAACTGCTCCGTCACCGGGTCGGCGGGCAGCGGCGTGTTGGCGAAGAGCAGATGCCGGATCTCGGTCTTCCCCTCCTCCGGCTCAGTGCCCTCGGCCACGATCGACGTGCCGAAGGCCCGCGGCACGACGATGGCGACCTTCTTGGTCGGCTTATCGGTCGTGACCTGCATGGCGTACAGGGCCGCGCCCTTGGCCACGGCCAGGTGCGGGTCGTACAGCTTGGCGTCGAACTGGAACCGCCGCCAGAGCGCAGCGCGCACGCCCGGCATCAGCGTCGACCCGCCGACCAGCAGCACCACGTCCGGCCGGCCGGCGCCGAGCTCCTCCGCGGTCCGCAGCGTGCGGCCGGTGATCTCCATCGTCCGGTCCAGCAGGTCGGCGGTGAGCTCCTCGAAGGTCTCGCGGCTCAGGTCGACCTGCAGTTCGGCGCCTTCGTGCTGGATGGTCTGCCGCTTCGACGCCAGGACCGACAGGCCCTTCTTCACGTCCTCCGCGATCAGGCCTATGCGCTGCAGGAACTCCTCGCTGTCGGCGGCACCCGAATCGGGGTGCCCGGCCACGAAGCAGTCGCGCAGGTGCCCGGCGATCCGCTCGTCCCAGTCCGCGCCGCCGAGCTGGTGATCGCCGTCGGTGCAGACCACCGACACGTCGCCGTCGCTCAGCCGAATGATCGTGGTGTCGAAGGTCCCGCCGCCCAGGTCGTAGACGAGGATCGTACGGTCGCCGACAGTCAGCGTGCCGTAGTGCAGGGCCGCGGCGACCGGCTCGGGCACCACGCCCACCACGTTCAGCCCCGCGATCAGGCCGGCGTCGAAGGTGGCCTTGCGCTCGCTCAGCCCGAAATAGGCCGGCACCGTGATCACCACGTCGGTCACCGGCTCGCCGGTGGCCTCGGCCGCCGACCGGGCCAGGTCCCGGACGATGAACGCGGACACCGACTCGGGCGTGTACGTCACCCCGTCGAACTCGAGCACCGTGTCTGGACTGCCCATGTGTCGCTTGATCAATTGCACGACCCGGTCGGCGTCGCCTTTCGCGGCGTCTTTCGCCTCGTCGCCGACCACCACGTGATGAGGCGACTCGAAATGGACCACCGAGGGGGTCAGCTCACGCCCACCGGAATTCTGCACGATCACCGGACGGCCGTCACCGCCCACATAGGAAATACACGAATAGGTCGTGCCAAGATCGATCCCGAACGTGGTCATGCACCCCTCGCCATCGCCGGCGGACGACACGCCGGTCATTCGAGAATAAGCTGGGCGGATGGGCCCGAGGTATGACTTCTTCGTTAGTTTCGCGGGAGCGGACGCCGATTGGGCGGAGTGGATCGCGACGGAGGCGCAGTCGATCGAGAACGAACATGGACGGCCGTGCGAGGTGCTGTTCCAGAAATGGGACTTCGTGCCCGGCACGAGCTGGGCGGCAATGATCGACAAAGGGGTGCGGCAGAGCCGCCGGATCATTCCGGTGTTGTCGCCGACCTACCTGGACGAGTGTCCGTACGGGGCCGCGGAATGGCAAGCGGTGTGGCGGCGCGACCCCAACGGTGTCACCCGGTCGGTGGTGCCCGTGCGGGTGCGCGAGTGTGATCCGGACGGGCTGCTCGGCCCGATCGTCTACATCGACCTGGTCGGGCGGCCCGCCGGCGCCGCGCGCGCCGAGTTGACCGGCGGGCTGACCGCGGCGATCTGCGGTGTACGCCCGCGGCGCACGCTGGAATTCCCCGGGGGCGAGAACCCGATACCGTGACGCGGTGCAACCGAACACCGAACCGTCGTACGCCCTGAGCGTCGCGAACAGGTCCTACGAGTGGTACAGCGGCGCCGCTGCCCGGTCACGCCGCCTGCACCGCTGGTCCGCCGGGATCCTGCAGGTCGTTGCGGCCGCGATTCCACTGTCCGCGGTGCTGTGGCCGCACAGCGCGGTGGTGCCCGCCATTCTCGGCGCCATCGTCGTGATCGTCGCCGGCTTGCGGTCGACCTTTCTCTGGCAGGAGAACTATCTGCGCTTCAACGGCTCCCGCGAGGCGGTCGAGGCGGAACGCCGCCGGTACCACACCGGCGCGCCGCCGTACGCCGACCCGGAAGCTCGCGACAAGAACCTGGTCAACCGGATCACCAGCATCGAGAACTCCGAGATGTCAGTCTGGCAGAGCATCTCCGCCGAGCAGCCTAAGCAACCCTGACCACTGACATCGCCAGGCGGGGCCGAGTCAAGCTCGCGTAGTAGCGGGCAGTGTTCGCCTTTGCGCCGGACATCGACTCCACGCGCCGATGCGCTGTGGAGGACGTGTCAATCGGTCGCGAGCAGGCGTTACGGTTGCAGCGCACAGGTCAGCTCAGCGCTGGCGATCACCGTGTGCTCGTCCTGAGTGTTGGGCTACCGACACAAACTCCCACGACCCGTGTGACAGGGGCCCCGCGCCCCTCCGGCGCCTGCCCCCGTTTACCCCCCGAAAACCCCCGCCGGTCGGTGACAATCGGTGACAACTGGTGATTAGAGGTCACGTTTGTCCAGCTCAGCGCGAGGTTTCGACAATCAATGACAAGCGACGGATCGTCGCAGTCGGTAACAAGGGGTCGCAGGTTCAAATCCTGTCAGCCCGACAAAATGTGGCCGGTGACCTGCGGAAACGCAGGTCACCGTTTTCGTTGGATCAAGATCACCCACCGAAAACCCACCGTTTTAGGCGCGCCAAGGGGCGTCGGTACCGGTGCTGGTCAGGCTAGGGCCTCTTTCTGATTGGGGCTGCGGATGCCGAGAACGTCATCCGTGCAGCTCACGCTGCTTGATCGTATTCGTGGAGGAGCCCGCCGAGGCGATCGTGTCGGCGGATGTGTAGGTGTGTGATCGTGGCGGGATCGGTCATCGGTTCGGGTAGCGGCTGCAGCGGTCGCGATACCCCGATGAGGACGGTGCCGGTCATGGTGGCGTTCGTACTCGCGTAGCGTGTGCAGCAGATGCGTCTGGTTCCAGATCAGCGTCTGGTCGAGCAGTTCCTGGCGGCAGGACTGGATTGACCGTTCCACGATCGAGTTCATGCGGGGTATCCGGACACCGCTGAGCACCACAGTGATGCCGGCGTCGGCGAGGATCGCGTGGAACAGCGCCGGGTATTTCCCGTCACGATCCCGGATCAGGTACTTCACTCGGCATCCGGCATCGTCGAGGTCCATGAGCAGGTTCCGGGCCTGTACCGCTCGAAAACGGGGTTTCGGGGGTTGAACTGCGGAACCCCCAGCGGCGCAGCGGCTGGCTGCATTACTGATGGCCATGGTGTCAGCGTCCGCCGAGCCCGGACAGGGCGATCCCCTTGACCAGATATTTCTGCAGCGCGAGGACCAGTACCACGGTGGGCACCATCGCGATGGTGGCGGCCGCCATCAGCAACTCCCAGCGTTGGCCCTGCTGGCCGAGGAACAGCTGCAGGCCGAGCGGCACGGTCATCTTGCTGGTGTCGCTGACGGTGATCAACGGCCATAGGAAGCTGTTCCAGTAGCCGATGAATGTGAAGACTGCCAGCACCGCGAACGCCGGCGCCGCGACCGGGACGAAGATGCTGCGCAGGATGCGCAGGTGCCCGCAGCCGTCGAGTTTGGCGGCTTCCTCCAGCTCCTTCGGGACGGTGATGAAGAACTGTCTCAGCAGGAAGGTCCCGAACGCGGTGAAGGCCCACGGCAGGATCAGCGCTTTGTACGAGTTGACCCAGCCGATCTCCTTCATCACCAGGAACATCGGGATCACGATCACTTCCTGGGGGACGATGAGTGTGCTCAGGTAGAGCACGAACAGCCCGCCCCGGAACCGGAAATTGAGCCGGGCGAACGCGTAGGCGGACAGCCCCGACGCGACGAGGGTGATGGCCGTGCCGACCGAGGCGACGAAGATGGTGTTGACGATGAACCGGCCGAACGGCAGATAGTTCCAGGCGTCGGCGAAGTTGCTGAACATGATCTTCGAGCCGAACGGCTTCGGCGGAACGGTGAAGACCTCGGCGCTGGGCTTGAGTGCGGACAGCACCATCCAGATGATCGGGGCCAGGAACAGCAGGGCTACCAGCGACAGCACCGTCTGCGAGAGCACCGCTCGCACCTTCGACGATCGCGACCGGGGCCGCACCGCCGGTCCGGGAGCGGCCGGCTCGGGCCGGTCGACACCGGTGATGCTCGAGGTCTCACTGGTCATAGTGCACCCACCTCTTCTGCCCGATGAACTGGAAGATCGTGATGATCAGGATGATGACGAACAGCACCCAGGCGATGGCTGAGGCCAGGCCCAGGTTGAAGAACTGGAAGCCCTGCTCGTAGAGGTACAGCACCATCGTGGTGGTGGCGTTGCCCGGCCCGCCGCCGGTGAGCACGTACGCCTGGGTGAAGACCTGGAACGACGAGATCAGGGTCAGCACGACGGCGAAGAAGATGGCCGGCGTGATCAGCGGTAGCGCGATCCGGAAGAAACGTGCCGACGGGCTCGCCCCGTCGATGGTCGCGGCCTCGGTCAGGCTGCTGGGGACGGCGTCGAGGGCGGCAGAGAAGACCAGCATGTTGTATCCGAAGCCCTGCCAGATCGACAGCAGGACGACGGCGGGCATGGCCCAGGTCTTCGAGCCGAGGAAGTTCGGCGCCTGCATACCGAACCATGTCTGCATCAGGGAGTCGATCAGGCCGTTCGGCGACAGGATGAGCGAGAAGATCGCCGCGTTGGCGACGACGGGCGTCACGACCGGGATGAAGAAGATGGTGCGGTAAAGGCCCCGCGGCCGGATCTTGGGACTGATCCAGACGGCGAGGCCGAGGGAGATGACGATGTTGAGCGGGACGTAGAGGATCACGAAGACGATCGTGTTGATGATCGCCGTCTTGAACTCGGCGCTGTCCAGCAGGGTCTCGTAGTTCTTCAGTCCGGTGAAGGCGTGATCACCGATCACCGGCCAGTCGAAGAACCCGAGGATGAGCGAGGCGACGATCGGGAAGGCGGTGAAGGCGAGCAGGCCCAGCATGCTCGGGGCCAGGAAGCCGACGGCGGCCCTGCGGTCGCTGCGTTTCTGTGGTCCGGCCGGGCCAGGGGCGATCGCGACGTCCGCGACGTCGACCGGCAGCATTGCCATAGGTGTGCTCTCCCGTCAGGTGCGACGCCGGGTGCCGGCGTGGAGTCGGCATCCGGCGTCCGAGTTAGGTCACGAACCGCCCTGTGCCTGGGTCTGGCTGAGGAGGTCGTCGACCGAGCCCTGGCCGTTGAATGTGGCGACCGCCTGCTTGGAGAAGGTGGTGACGACCTGCTGCCACTTCGGAATCGTCGTGTAGGGAATCGAGTTCGTCAGCGAGTAGTCCATGATCGGTTTGACGTCCTGCGTCTTGTTTCCCTCGTACCAGGAGTTCTGGGTGGCGATGAGGGCGGGATAGGCACGGCCGAGGTTCCCGAGGTAGTTCTCGGCGTCGGTTCCGGTCATCACGCTGACGGCCTTGAATGCCTGGTCGGGGTTCTTGCAGTCCTTGCTGACGCCGAACCCGGATCCGTCGGACCAGGTCTTGGAGCCGCTGGCGCCGGTGGGCATCGGGGCGATCCCGACCGCGAATTTGGCCTGCTCCCGCGCGTTGATCAGGTCCCAGGGACCGTCGAGTGACATGTAGGCGTTGCCGGCCAGGAACTGGTTGGCGGTGGACGAGGAGGAGTTGGCGCTGGGGATCTGCGCGGACACCTTGTCCTGGGAGATGAGGTTGGCGTACCACTGGGCGCTGGTGTGCCACTCCGGGTTGTCGACGTCCAGCTTCCCGTCGGCGTTGAGCGCCGTCTTGCCGGAGGAACTCAGCACCCAGGGCAGCAGCTGCCCGATGTCGCTCTGGGCCCAGAATCCGTACTTGGGGGCTTTGGTGAGTGCCTTGGCGTCGCTCACGAACTCGTCGGTGGTCCAGCCGATCGTCGGCTCCTTGAGCCCGGCCGCCTTGAACGCGTCCTTGTTGTAGAACATGACGAACGGACCTACGTCGTACGGAAGAGCGACCTGTTTTCCTTTGTATTGCAGGCCTTTGGTGATACTCGGTACGTAGTCGGCAGCCTTGATGCCCGCCTTGCTCATGTAGTCGTCGAGTGGCACCAGCAGGTCGCCGAACTGCGGAGCGCGCTGACCCTGCAGCCCGATCACGCATGGGGCGCTGCCGCTCGCGGCTTGGGTGGTCAGCTTCGTCCAGAAGTCGTTGAACGGTGCGGTCTCGAACTTGATCTTGATGTCGGGGTACTTCTGCGTGACCATATCGGCGATGTGCAGCCAGGCGTTCTTCTCGACGTCCGAACCTGACCACATGAACCAGTTCAGAGTCACGTTCTTGGCGCCGGAGCCGGACGATCCCGAGTTCCCACCGCAGGCCGCGAGCAGGACGGTGGCCATGGCCGCTGTGATGATTGTCGTGAGACGCGATATTCGCATGCCGCTCCTTACGAGATGTCGTTTGCCCGCGCCGGAACGCGGTCGTCAGACGAGGGAAAGCGCAAGAAAGAGAGGGGAGGGAGGTGCGGCACCTGCAGGGCTCGCGGTGGCCTCGCCGACTGCCGGCGCCGGCCTGACATCCCGCTGACACAGCCAGGGCTATGCCCGAATGCACTACGCTCAGACATCTGATGTTTGCCGACTGAAACCATCTCAGAGCTGATGAAGACTGTCAACGGTTCTTAACCATCTTGAAAAAAGTCTTGCAGTTATGGCTTGTCCAAGCGGCACATATACGCCCACGGACTTCCGCTGATCATCGGGCAAGGGTTGACAGACATCTGATGTCTGAGCATCGTTCGTGATGGAGTCCGGGTGAGTAAAGCCCTACCCGCGGGCCGGAGAGATCGCCCAGACACGTGATCGACGGACTCGGACGCCGACGATGGATGGTGGGAGCCGCACAGTGAGCCGCTTCGTTTCATTCCGTACCCATGACGTCAGGTTTCCGACCTCGCGCACGCTGGACGGATCGGACGCGATGAACCCGGACCCGGACTATTCGGCGGCGTACCTGATCGTCGGGACCGATGCCGGGGACGGCCTCGAGGGTCACGGGTTCGCCTTCACCATCGGCCGCGGCACCGAGGTGCAGGTCGCGGCGATCAACGCGCTCGCCCAGTACGTGGTGGGCTGCGACGTCGACGCGGCACTCGCCGACATGGGCGCCACGGCGCGCTCCTTCGTGGACGACAGTCATTTGCGCTGGCTCGGTCCCGAGAAGGGCGTCATGCACATGGCCATCTCCGCGGTGGTGAACGCGTTGTGGGACCTGCGTGCCAAACGTGCCGGTGTCCCGTTGTGGGACCTGCTCTCCCGGATGGCGCCGGAGGAGATCGTCGACCTGGTCGACTTCCGCTATCTCGACGACGTCATGACACCTGAACAGGCCCTGGAGGTTCTCCGCCGTGCCGAACCGGGAAGAGCCGCTCGGCGGGATCAACTGCTGCGGTCGGGATATCCCGCCTACACGACTACGCCGGGGTGGCTGGGCTACACGGACGAGAAGATGATCCGGCTCGCCGAAGAGGCCGTCGCGGAAGGCTTCGGCCAGATCAAGCTCAAGGTGGGCGGTGACCTCGGCGACGACATCCGCCGGATGCGCCTGGCCCGGGAGACCGTGGGACCGGACATCCGCATCGCGATCGACGCCAACCAGCGGTGGGGTGTCGGCGAGGCCGTCCGGTGGATCGAGGCTCTGGCGCCGTGGTCACCGTGGTGGGTGGAGGAACCCACCAGCCCGGACGAGATCCTGGGGCACGCCACGATCCGCCGCGAGGTGGCCCCGATCAAGATCGCGACCGGCGAGCATGTGCAGAACCGGATCGTCTTCAAGCAGATGCTGCAGGCCGGATCGCTCGACTTCGTGCAGATCGACGCCGCGCGGGTGGCCGGCGTGAACGAGAACATCGCGATCCTGCTCCTGGCCGCGGTCTTCGACGTCCCGGTGTGTCCGCACGCCGGCGGTGTCGGGCTCTGCGAGCTGGTGCAGCACCTGGCGATGTTCGACCTCATCGCGGTCTCCGGGACGACCGACAACCGCGTGATCGAGTACGTGGACCACCTGCACGAACACTTCCTCAGCCCGGCCGTCGTCAAAGATGGCCGATACGCCGCCCCGCTGGATCCCGGGTTCTCCGCGCAGATGCGGCCCGAGACGCTGCAGAACTACGTCTTTCCCGAGGGCTCGGCGTGGAACGTCGATGAGTAATCCCGCGCCTACCCGCGGCGTCTCCTCGTCGCGCGGACTCGCTATGTCTGGAGGAGCCTCGTGGCAATGTTCGCCGCCCAGCCGGCCCGGCCGGAGCTGTATCAGCGGTTTGTCCGGCCCACGCCCGCGTGGTTCAAAGAGTCGGGCCTCGGCATCTTCATCCACTGGGGTGCCTACTCCGTACCGGCCTGGGCCGAGCCGATCGGGGAACTGGGCACCATCGAAAAACGCTACTGGTTCGCCCACAACCCCTACGCCGAGTGGTATTACAACACGGTCCGGATCGACGGCTCGCCTGCGCAACTGCATCACCAGGAGGTTTACGGTGGTGCGCCCTACGACGACTTCCTCGACCAATGGACGGCGGAGTCGTTCGACCCGGCGGACATGACGGACCTATTCCACCGGGCGGGAGCCCGCTTCGTGATTCCGACGACGAAACACCATGATGGAATCGCACTATGGGACGCCCCTGGCACAAGTGACCGCAACGCCGTTCATCGGGGGCCTGAGCGCGACCTGATCGGCGAGCTCGCTGCGGCGACCCGCGCCGCCGGCATGCGGTTCGGTGTCTACTACTCCGGCGGCATCGACTGGCATGCCGCCCCCACGCCTCCGATCGTCGACGAGGGCGCCGGCTTCTTCCGACCGGACGACGAGGCCTATGCCGCATACGCCTACCGGCACGTCATGGATCTGATCGCCCGCTACACCCCGGATGTCCTCTGGGGAGACATCGGGTATCCCGCGGCCGGTATACCGGAAGGCCCGATCAGCTTCGCCAACGCGCTGGACAGTTTCTACGCGAAGGTCCCCGACGGAGTCGTCAACGATCGGTGGGGACTGACCCATTGGGACTTCCGCACCAGTGAGTATCAGCAGGGGCTGGAAGTCCAGGGCGGCGGGATGTGGCAGAGCTGCCGCGGCATCGGCTACTCGTTCGGCTACAACCAGCTCGAGGACGCCACCCACTATCTGGACGCCGCAGGAGCGATCAAGGAGCTGGTGGATGTCGTCTCCCGCGGCGGCAACCTCCTGCTCAACGTGGGCCCGGACGCGGCCGGCCGGATTCCGGCGCTGCAGCGCAGCTGCCTTGCGGGCATGGCCGCCTGGATGGCCGTCAACGCCGACGCGGTCCACGCCGCGACGCCGGTCGACGCCGCCATCGCCCGACCGGCCACGCAACCGTGGACGCGCTGGACCCAGAGCGACGGCTTCCTCTACGGAGTCGTCGACGCCGTCGCATCCGTCCACCTGACCTGCGACGCCGATGCCATCGACATCGAGTCCGCGTCGTTGCCGGACGGTACCGAAGTCAAAACCGATGCCGCTGCGGGAGGGGTCGTCGCCGCGATCCCCCACTCCTCCGTCGCCGGGCCGACAGTGTTGCGGTTCCGCCTTCGCTGAACCATGGTGACTTGCAGACGAGCCCAGGGCCCGTCCGGAAGACGCGCCCTGGGCTCTACACCGTCGTTTCGTCCGTACCGCTGCCGAGAGCCTGTCTCAGCCACCGTTCGACACCGGCGATGTGCACAACTGAGCAGGCCTGGGCGACTTGAGGGCTCCGGTCTGCCATCGCCGCGACGATCGCCCGGTGTTCGTCGAGAGTTTGGCGGACCGCCCCCGCCTGTGTGATACCCCGCCATATCCGGGCACGCTGCGTCCGACCGGAAACGCTGTCGATGACCGACGCAAGGACGGGATTGCCCGACCCTCGCGCAATGCGCCGGTGAAACTCGAGGTCATTGTCGACCGCCTCCTCGACGCCCGGCTCCGGAGGTAGCTCATCCAGAAGTCCATCGAGGCCCGCGATATCGTCGTCGCTCATCGCGGCCGCGGCGAGGGCCGTGGCGGCCGGTTCGAGGATGCGGCGGACCTCCAGGAAGTGCAGCACTGACTTGTCGTGCTGAAAGTCGACTGCGAACGACATCGCGTCCATGAGAAGCCCCGGATCGAGACTCGTCACATAGGTGCCGTCCCCGCGCCGTACGTCAAGCACGTTGATCATGCTCAGTGCCTTCACGGCCTCACGCAGCGAACTACGGGACAGACCTAGCTGTGCTCCGAGCTCGGCTTCGCTGGGCAGGCGGTCGCCGGGTCGAAGTTCGCCGGAGGTGATCATCCCGCGGATCTTCTCGATCGCCTCGTCGGTCAGCGCCATGTCAACCTTTCCGGACACCGGAGCCGTGCACCCGGTCGACGTAGTTCCAGGCGCTGGTCGCTAATAATACATCTGATGTCTAGGCGAGATCGGTGCAGTGTGGTGATTGGTGGAAAGGCCTTACGACTACGACATTGGGTCCTCGCAACGCACACTCGACCGTAGTTCATCTTGCGTGATCATGGAAGAGAGGTATGACCTTTGGCGAGGTCTCGGAGAATGGAATGCTGTAGGCAACCTAGGTAACAGTTGGAATACGGACGGCGCCATCCGTCATACGGATCGCTGAGATCGGCCAGTGCCACCGTCGTCGCTTCCCTCACGTGTACGCAGCGGCGAGGCCCGCGAGGCCGCAACCGTAGGCAGCTGACCCCACCCGTCGAGGTGCGACACCCGACGGTGCCGCGCCTCGAGGGAGGTCGAACTTGGCCTACGGCGTGCCCGGCTTGGTCTGGCTGAGGACCGTGTGGATCAGCTCGGTGGTGGTCGACGGCAGCGACGCCCGGAACTTCCTCGGGTACGCCCTGACGGCGCTGGTGCCCGGCCTCTGCTCACGGCGTACGCGCAGATCCGCGAATGGGTCGTGCTGGCCGGCGGGGTCGTCGGTGCCACTCTGGTGGTGCCGGAGTTCCTGTACGACGTGACTGACGGCTCGCTCGGGGCCAGCGGCGTGATGCTGGTCGCGGGCGTCACCCTGCTCGCCGGCAGCCTGGCCGGACTCCGTATCCGCCGCAACCCCGACCCGACAGCACGGACTACACCATGACGAGCCTCGCGCAGACAAGAGCCGCAGTTCGCTAACCGAAGGCCACGACGCGGCGGGTTCTGTACCACGTGCAGTGTCGGTGAAGATCGCGTTCTCCGCATCGTCCCGAGTCCGCAGGCTCTGGCGATATTCGAGTTGCGATCCGAGCAGTCCGATGTGGACGAATGGAGATCGACCCGTCGACGCCTTTACTCGGGTGAGTAGGCTCGGCGGCGACCAGGGTAGACGCGCTTGAGCATGCCGCTGACCCATATGACTACCTGGGGGTCAAGGGGTCGCAGGTTCAAGTCCTGTCAGCTATCGGACACTGTCAGCCCGACAAAAGAGAAGCGCTGGCCTGCGGAAACGCAGGTCAGGGCTTCGGTGTTTATCTATGGAGTTTCGAACCGCCCCCCGAAAACCCCCCGAAAACCAAGGTGGGCAACCAGGTTCGGGCGGGGTATCCGTGACCAGCCACCGGTACGCACCCGATGCTGCCATCAGGACGAGGTTTCCAAGGGACCGCGCCCGCCCGCCGACGGAACAGTCAGGTTCCGAGCTGGCCCCACCGGGTGATCAGAGCAACGGGGTCAGGTCCTGCAATCCAGCGAGATCCGCGATCGCGCTCAGACCGAGCGTCGGCAGCGGCAGAGGGTACCAGTCCCGGGGCCCGTCACATCGGGTGGCCGAGGGCGGGTCGACATCGACCAGCATGAGCCACGGAGATTGCCGGACCGCCGGTTTGGCGCTCCGGGCTGCGTAGCTTCGGCTGCGGGACGGCGTGCCCACCAGCGCGCACGAGTTCGCCGAGATCACTGCATTGACGTTCGGCCGCGGCATCCAGCTGGGTACGCCAGCGGTCCATGGCCGCTCCGAAGTCGGCGGCGGTCAGGTCGCCCGGCTCGGGCGGCGGGAAAACCCGACGGTCGGTCACTCACTCCAGGACTTCGCCGGCGGCGACGTTGACCGGGTCCCTACTCTGGCTGACGGCCAGACCGTAGACCAGCAAGGCGAGAGGCTGTTCCGGCAGGGTGTCGGCGTACGACTTGCAATTGCAGAGCCGCGTACGCCGCGAAGTACACAGCAGCCATCGACGTCTACGTGTCTGCAGGAAGGGACACGGGGGACGGTCGACTACGCGAGGTCACCGCCTGCCGGAACGGCGGTGTCCGGATTTAGCCGATGAGAGGACACGAGACGCCGTTCCTCGATGGACAGGTTGCGGGTCTACGATAAGTCTTGTGGCTCGCCATTTGCTTGTACCGGGGCGTGGTATTCCGCGTCCGGAGCACTGGCTGCGGCGCTGGGCTGATGCGCATCCCGACTATCAGTGGGCGCCTTTCCCGCCGGGCCCGCCGTTCGTAATGGAAAATCGTGTGGCTGCACTGCATGAGGCCGTCATGGCCGACGAGGAGCCCGCGGTGTTGATCGCCCACAGCGCCGGGTGCATCACCACGGTCATTTGGGCCAGTCGCCATGTCGGCCCGGTGCAGGGCGCGTTGCTGGTGGCACCGCCCTATATCGACCCACGATGGACACCGGATCCGGCGGCCCAGGCCGACCTCGCCTGCGGAGTGGTGCCACGCGACAAGTTGCCGTTCCGCACCATCGTCGTAGCCAGCCAAAACGATCCGTACTCGACATTCGCTCAATTCGAACGATATGCCGATGACTGGGGTGCTGAACTCTTCGATGCGGGAGAAGCAGGCCACATCGAGACTGCCAGTGGCTACGGCCTTTGGCTGGACGGTGAACGGCTGGTCGAGGCACTCGGCTGAGCACCGGCGGTGCCAAGTCTTCCGACAGCGTCTATTTTGAGTGGTGCCCGTCGCCCATCTTCGACATCCGCTCATGGCCGCAGAGTGCTCGTTGAGCACCCTCTCGTAGGGTGTCCGTGTGGGTTACGTGTCGCAGTGCGTCATCGCTCCTGCCCGTGCTCTGCGTCCGTGTCGAGCATTCGTCAACGGCGTGGTTGCGGATCTTGGCCAAGGGCTGGGTTTGATGCCGATGACCCCTGGTCTGTTCGACGAGGTTCGGCAGGGTGGCGAAGCAGACCCACGGTTCGCGCCGGCTCAACTGTTCCCGCCGGGCTTCGAGGCGGTGCTGGCCGCCTGGTCAGCTGTCGACCCGGTGGCATATGTCGAGGCGGAATACTTCGGTGGGGTCGGCTCGCAGTTCGCGGCGGTATGGCGAGGCGGAACTCTGGTCTTGGGCCCATTGATACTGGGAGAGGACGAGCCGCGGCCCGCTGCGGGCTGGTCACCAATTTCGCAGGCGCTTCGCCACTTGGGCGTGACCGCCGACGGACATTACGACGAGTTCGATGCGATCCGCCTCGGCCGTCATCGCCACGTGGAGGACTGGATCCCGGCCCGCCCGCCGTCATAGGCGTTCGCAGAGCGTCGTCACCTCAGTGTTGTCGTTACCGTACAGAATGCGAATCAAGGCATCCGGATGCCGCGTGCCGGGGGCGCAGCCATGATGACCACATCACTCAACGTATACGTCAGCCGGTTGCCGACCCCAGGGCGATCGGGGTGCTCGCGCCTCGTATGACGCCAGCCGGCTGCGCCGTTCGGCGAGGGCTTGAGAGACTGACAGGATGACAATTGTCAAGATCAACGCAATCACGGTGCCGGCGGGCAGCGGCGACGAGCTGGCGCACCGGTTCGCCGCGCGGGCCGGTGCCGTGGATGACCAGGACGGGTTCGAAGGCTTCGAGCTGCTCCGGCCGACCGACGAACGGGCAACATGGCTCGTGATCACCCGCTGGCGCGATGAGGAGGCATTCCAGGCATGGGTCACCTCACCGGCATTCGCGCACGGACACCGCTCCGCCGCCGAACGCGCGGGCGATCCCGCGCCACCGCCGGTCGGAGTACACAGCGAGGTCTGGTCCTATGTTCCCGCTGGAGGATCTGGTCCGGCGCAGCCGTAAAGGGAAGCGGGCCTCCTGACATGCCGCCGATCGGCGCGGTGCTTGGTGCAAGAGCCACACTCCGTGCGCGCGGCTTGCTCGCATGCTGCGGCGAAGGCGTGGCCGATCGACGGCCTCACCAAGGACCGGCCAGGAAGGTGACACGGCCGGCCGCCATCTCGTCGGCCATCATCGGCGAGTAAATGTCGCGAGGAGACGATGACATGAGCGACAGCGACTTCCAGGACATCCCGCCAACCACCCTGGCGGACGTCCTCGGCCGCGCCCAAGTGATGGATATCGGCATCCGTCCGCTGTGGACGCCGATGCCGCGGGTCACCGGCCCGGCGTTCACCGTGCGCTGCGTTCCCGGCGACAACCTGATGTTGCACGCGGCGATCTACCAGGCCGAGCCGGGCTCCGTCATCGTCGTCGAGTCGGGCGATCTCGACTACGCGCTCGCCGGCGGTAACGTGTGCGCGGTGGCGCAGCGCCGCGGCGTCACGGCCTTCGTGCTCGACGGGCTGATCCGCGACCTCGGCGAGGTGCGCGAGGCCGGCTTCGCCGTGCTGGCCCGCGGTGTGATCCCGATCCCGGGCACCAAGGAGAAGATCGGTAGCCACGGCGGCACCGTGCGCTGCGGCGGCGTCGACGTCACCGCCGGCGACATCATTGTCGCCGACGAGGAAGGCATCGTCGTCGTCCCCCAGATCCGCCGCGACGAGGTGCTCGCCACCGCCCGCAAGAAACTCGCGAAGGAACACAGCGAGTCGCTCGACGACTGGGAGACCGCGCACCGCACCCGCATCGACAAGGCCCTCAGCGACCAGGGCCACCGGACCTAACACGTGTACCTGCCGACACGCACCGCGACACAACAGCGGAGAACCCGCCGTGGGGATTCCGGCGAATGCACAGAGAACTACTCACCCTCGGGATCAAAGTTGCCGTATCGATCCGTCGCGAAGATAGACGGATCGCCGCAGCTGGCCGGGCGCGAGAGCAGAGGCGTCCGGACTGCCCGGGCCACAACACGCGCGACGACGCCAGCGATATCGGGCTCGAGGATGAGGGCAGCCATACCCGACGCGGCGGACCGTAGCCGCATGATCTACCAAGCCGCGATCGAGGCACACGTACGCCGA
>Ga0307513_10002359_pt1 | contig 26244 bp, 30 predicted proteins | sample 15_EM_MG_FD_202174 | JGI IMG/M metagenome (GOLD analysis project Ga0307513, IMG submission 202174) | Populus trichocarpa ectomycorrhiza microbial communities from riparian zone in the Pacific Northwest, United States - 15_EM | ecosystem: Host-associated > Plants > Roots > Unclassified | place...
TCGTTGGGCGACGCTGCTGGGCTACATCTGCCAGCGAATCGTCGGCCAGGCGGCACTTCCGACCCCGCCTCCAGCGCTCGCCGGGTAGGGTCAACTGCTGTTTTTAGGATGAGATGGGCTTCGTCGACAACCCCGCTGACGGCATCGCGATCCTGCTCTGGGCCGCCGACCCCGATGCGCCGCACCGGTTGGCAACGCCGTTCTTCCATGCAGCCGCGGCGGCGGCGATGGACCTGCCGGTCGAGATCTATTTCACGGCCCGCAGCGTGCGGCTGCTGGTGCCCGGCGTCGCCGAGACCCTGCGCGCCAGCGGGCACCCGAAGACCATCCTCGATGCGCTTCGCGAAGCCGTCTCGCACGGCGCGGTGCTGCTCGCCTGCAGCGATGCGCTGGCCGCCAACGGCATCGATGGCGAACGCCTCATTCCCGAATGCATGCGCCGCGGCGGTGCGGTGCAATTCATGGCCCGCGCAGCCGACCTGCGCTGGCGCACGCTGGTCTTTTGACGACGAACGATGAACCCGACCATCGAAGCCCTGATTTCGCGCCATTCGCTGGGCGGCAAGCATCTGGTCGAGCCGGGCCCCGACGACCGCCAGCTGGGCCTGATGATGGAAGCGGCCTTGCATGCCCCCGACCACGCCGAGCTGGTGCCGTTCCGCTTCAAGCTCGTCCGCGGTGCCGCGCGCGAACGGCTGGCGGCCTTGTTCGCCCAAGCCGCCATCGACGCCGGCAAGGACGACGCCGGCGCCGCGCTCGACGCCGAACGCGCGCTGCAGCCGCCGCTGACGGTGGCGCTGCTGGCGCGCATCGACCTCGGCCACCCGCTGGTGCCGGCGCACGAGCAGTGGGTCGCCGTCGGCGGCGCACTGGCCCACTTCATGGTCGCGGCGCATGCGCTCGGCTTCGCCGGCAAGATGCTGTCGGGCGCCAAGGTGCGGCACGCGGCGATCCAGGCCGCGTTCTGCGAACCCGGCGAAACGCTGGTCGGCTGGGTGGCCCTCGGCACGCCGGTGCGGCCGCCGAAGAGCCGCGCGCCGAAGGCGCTGCCGGCTGACATCTGGAAGGACTGGACTGGATGAACGTCACTATCGACCTGCGCTCCGACACCGTGACCCGCCCAACGGCCGCGATGCGTGCCGCGATGGCCGCCGCGCCGGTCGGCGACGACCAGTACGGCGAAGACCCGACGACGAATGCGCTGCAGCAGCGCTGCGCGGCGTTGCTGGCCAAGCCGGCGGCGCTGTGGCTGCCGTCGGGAACGATGGCCAACCAGGTCGCCTTGCGCGTGTTGACGCGGCCGGGCGACGAAGTCATCACCAGCCGCGAAGCCCACGCCGGCTGGCACGAGACCGGCGGCGCGGCGGCGAATGCCGGCGTGCAACTGGTCGAAGTCGGCCGCGGCGGCGTCTTCAGCGCCGATGAGTTCGAAGCCGCGATCAAGCCGCGCGGCCTGCCGGTGTTCCCGCCGACGACGCTGGTCGAGATCGAGAACACGCACAACCGCGCCGGTGGCGTGATCTTCCCGCAGGCCGAGGTCGAGCGCATCTGCGCCGCCGCGCGCGAACGCGGCATCGCGAGCTTTCTCGACGGTGCCCGGCTGTGGAACGCCGCCATCGCCAGTGGCCGGCCCGAGGCCGAACTCGCGGCGCCGTTCGACCTGGTCGCGGTCGCGTTCTCGAAAGGGCTCGGCGCGCCGGGCGGCTCGCTGCTGGCCGGCTCGGGCGAGCTGATCGCCGCGGCCAACCGGCACCGCCGCATGCTCGGTGGCGCGATGCGCCAGAACGGCATCTTCGCCGCCGCCGCGCTGCACGGCCTGGACCACCACCGCGAGCGGCTGGCCGATGATCACCGCCATGCGCGGAAGCTGGCCGAGACGCTGGCCGCAAGCCCGGCGGTGCAACTCGACCTGGCGACGGTGCAAAGCAACATCGTCGTCTTCCACCTCGTGCCCGGCGCACCCGATGCGGCGACGCTGGTCGCGCAGGCCCGCGAACGCGGCGTGCTGCTGAATGCCTTCGCCGCCCGCACCGTGCGCGCGGTGACGCACCTGGACGTGAGCGCCGAACAGGTCGAACGAGCCGGCACGACGCTGCGTGAAATCCTCGGCTGAGCCGCCCTCTGTCAAAGGCCGAGTTCGGCCCGCAGTGCCGGCCCGCTGCGCGGCCGCGGGTCGGCCTCGACGATACGGGCGAGGCGCTCGTTCAGCGGCGCATCCAAGCCATGCGCGCGCGCCAGTCGCACGACCTCGCCGCAGAAAGAGTCGACCTCGGTCTTGCGCCCGCGCGCCAGGTCGTCGGCCATGCTCGACCGCGCCTTGGCGTCGATCCGCAGCATGCGCGCTGCTATGCGCTCGAACAGCCAGTTCGGCAAGCGCAGCACGGTGGGCAGCCAGCGCGGCGGAAGCGGCGTGACGCGGGCCGGCGCGATGCCGGCGGCGGCGAGTGCGCGCAGCGCCTCGTCTTGCAGCGCGGCGAAGACGCGCCGGTGGTCGCGGTCGAGCAACTGCGCGCGCAGCGGCAGGCCCGACAGCGCGTTGACCGGGTTGTTCAGGTTCAGCAGCAGCTTGGCCCACTGCACCGCGCGCAGATCGGCGTGCAGGTCCAGCGGCAAGCCGGCGGCGCTGAACAGCGGCAGCCAGCGGCGCAGCGCCGGATGGTCCTGCGCCGCGAGGCGGCCGGTCGTGCCGCGGTGGTAGTGGCCGGGCGCCAACTCGGCGACGTTGAACGGCACCATGCCGGACAGCACGGTCAACCCAGGCGCCGCCGCGGCAGCGACGGCCGCGTTCGAGATGCCGTTCTGCAACGACAGCACCAGGCTGCCTGCGGGCAGCGACCGGGCGGCCTCGGCCGTGGCGCTGCTCTTCACGCACAGCAGCACCAGCGTCGATAGCGCCGGCGGGTCGGTGTGCAGCTTCAGTTCGCGGGCCGGCAAAACGATGCGGCCGCCGTCGAGATCGCTCAGGCTCAGGCCGTTCGCGCGCAGCGCGTCCAGCACCCGCGGCCGGCCGACGAAGTGCACCTCGGCGCCGCCCGCCTGCAGCCAGCCGCCGACATAGCAGCCGATCGCGCCGGCCCCCATCACGACGACGGAAGCCGGCCCGGGCCCGGCCATCAAGTGGCCGGGTGCGCCAGGTCGCGAATGACGGTCGGGCCGACGCGGCCTTCGATGCGCGCGACCAGCGGCTTGAAGAGCCCGGCCAGCGCCAGCAGTTCCAGCACCACGAACATCGGCGCGACGAGCAGGCCGACCAGGTCGTCGACGAAAGCCGGCTTGCGCCCTTCGTAGTAGTGGCCGATGAACTGGATCACCCAGCCGACGACGAAGAAGCCGACCCCCCAGGCCAGCCAGCGGCCGGCGCTGCCGGCGGCCAGCGGGTGCGCGAGCCCGAACAAAGCGCCGTTGGCCAGCGTCACCGCGACACCCAGTGCCAGCTCGCCGCGCGTCAGGTACCACAGCGCGGCGAGTGCGAACACCAGCCAGGCCAGGCTGAGGGAGACGCCGCCGAATTCGAGCGCGGGCCGCGCCAGCAGCACGCCGACCCCGAACACGATCATCGGCACACCGACGAAATGGGTCACGATGTTGCGCCGGTCGCGGTGGTATTCGGCGTACTGGGTGAGCAGCTCGAAGGCGGGGCGGAAGGGCGTGGCCATGGTCTTGTCTCCTTGTTCCGGCATATTACCGCCGCCTCCTAGAATTGGGCGATGAGCATCAAGAGCGACAAGTGGATCCGCCGCATGGCCGAGCAGCACGGCATGATCGAGCCGTACGAGCCGGGCCAGGTGCGCACCTCGCCCGACGGCCAGCGCATCGTCAGCTACGGCACCAGCAGTTATGGCTACGACATCCGCTGCGCGCCCGAGTTCAAGGTCTTCACCAACATCTACAGCACGGTGGTCGACCCGAAGAACTTCGACGAGAAGAGCTTCGTCGACATCCACGCCGATGTCTGCGTGATCCCGCCGAACAGCTTCGCGCTCGCGCGCACGCTCGAATTCTTTCGAATCCCGCGCAACGTGCTGACGATCTGCCTCGGCAAGAGCACCTACGCGCGCTGCGGGATCATCGTCAACGTGACGCCGCTCGAGCCCGAGTGGGAAGGTTTCGTGACCCTCGAATTCAGCAACACCACGCCGCTGCCGGCGAGGATCTACGCCGGCGAAGGCTGCGCGCAGGTGCTGTTCTTCGAGAGCGACGAGGTCTGCGAGACCAGCTACAAGGACCGCGGCGGCAAGTACCAGGGCCAGACCGGGGTCACCTTGCCCAAGACTTGAGCGCGGGCACGCGGCGTGCCGCTGCTGCCGGAAACAGGAGACCTGCGATGAAGTGGGAAGGCGAACGGCAGAGCGAAAACGTCGAAGACCGGCGCGACGAAGGCGGCGGCGGTGGCGGTGGTTTTGGCCTCGGCGGCCTGCTCGGCGGCCGCAGCATCGGCCTCGGCACGGTGGCGGTCGCGGTCGTCGCCGGCTGGATTTTCGGCATCAACCCGCTGACGATGCTCGGCCTGCTCAGCGGCGGCGGCGGTGGCCCGACGCAGGTGCAGCAGGCGCCGGCCCACCGGCCGCCGGCCAACGACGCGTCGGCGGCGTTCGTCTCCACCGTGCTCGCCGACACCGAAGACGTCTGGGGCGGGGTCTTCAAGGCCGGCGGCAGCAGCTACCGGGTGCCGCGGCTGGTGCTGTTCCGCGGCGCCACGCCCACCGCATGCGGGCGCGGCGAAGCGGCGATGGGGCCGTTCTACTGCCCGGGCGACGCCAAGGTCTACATCGACCTCGGCTTTTTCGACACGCTGAAGAGCCGGCTCGGTGCGCCGGGCGACTTCGCCCAGGCCTACGTGATCGCCCACGAGGTCGGCCACCACGTGCAGAACCTGCTCGGCGTCACCGGAAAAGTCGACGCCAAGCGCGGCCAGGTCTCCGAGGCGCAGATGAACGCGCTGTCGGTGCGGGTCGAATTGCAGGCCGACTGCTTCGCCGGTGTCTGGGCTTTCCACTCGCAGCAGGGCAAGGGCTGGCTGGAGCAGGGCGACATCGAAGAGGCGCTCAACGCCGCCTCGCAGATCGGCGACGACAACCTGCAACGTCGCTCGCGCGGCACGGTGGTGCCGGAAAGCTTCACCCATGGCAGCAGCGCGCAGCGGGTCGGCTGGTTCAAGCGGGGGCTGCAGGGTGGCAGCGTGAAGGACTGCAATACCTTCGAGGCGAAGTCGCCGTAGGCGGCGCCGGTCAGCGAAGCACCGGCAGCCAGTCGCAGCGCAGCGCGCCGCGCTGATGCAGACGCTCGCGCAGCCGCACATAGGCCGGCGGCGCGAAGAACAGCGCGATGCAGCCCGCAATGCCCCAGCCCCAGTGCAGCATCAGCGCCGGCGGAACGCCCATCCAGCCCATCAGCCACAGCGTCAGCACGGCATCCCAGGCGTGGTATTCGAGCGGCGAACGTTCGCGGTGGGCGACGTGCCAGCGCTTCAGGGTCGACATCTGCCGCACGTTCATCGAGAGGCTCCGGCGCATGAGATGGGGAAGGCCATCCGGACTCTAGGTCGGCTGTAAGTTTCGAGTAAGCCCTAGATCAGGGGATTCCGGCCGCAGCGATGACAATCCGGCGATGCTCGACCTCTCGACATTCCCCATCACCCGCAAGTGGCCCGCCCGCCACCCCGAGCGGCTGCAGCTCCATTCGCTGCCCACCCCGAACGGCGTCAAGGTTTCGATCCTGCTCGAAGAGACCGGCCTGCCTTACGAGCCGCACCGGGTCGGCTTCGACACCAACGACCAGATGTCGCCGGAGTTCCTGTCGCTGAACCCCAACAACAAGATCCCGGCGATCCTCGACCCCGACGGCCCGGGCGGCCAGCCGCTGGCGCTGTTCGAGTCGGGCGCGATCCTGATCTATCTCGCCGAGAAGACCGGGCAGTTCATGCCGCAGGACGCCGCCGGCCGCCTTCAAACCATCCAGTGGCTGATGTTCCAGATGGGCGGCATCGGCCCGATGTTCGGCCAGGTCGGCTTCTTCCACAAGTTCGCCGGCAAGGCCTTCGAGGACAAGCGCCCGCGCGACCGCTACGTGGCCGAAGCCCAGCGCCTGCTCGGCGTGCTGAACGGGCGCCTCGCGGACCGGCGCTGGGTCGTCGGCGACGACTACGGAATTGCCGACATCGCCACCTTCCCGTGGGTGCGCAACCTGATCGGCTTCTACGAGGCCGGCGAGCTGGTCGGGATCGAGGGCTTCCCGCACGTCACCCGCGCGCTCGCCGAGTTTGTCGCTCGCCCGGCGGTGCAGCGCGGTCTCTTGATTCCGCAAGCGCCATCGGCCTGACGCGTCGTCAGCCCGGGAACGTCCCCGGCAGCAGGATGCTGCGGTCGACAGCACTGATCGCGGTTCGCCCGCAGAAGGCCATCGTCAGGTCGAGTTCCTTGTGGATGATCTGCAGCGCCGCGGTGACGCCGGCCTCGCCCATCGCGCCCAGACCGTAGAGCATCGCGCGGCCGATGTAGGTGCCGCGCGCGCCCAGGGCGACGGCCTTCAGCACGTCCTGGCCCGAGCGGATGCCGCCGTCCATGTGGACCTCGATCTGCGAGCCGACCGCATCGACGATCGCCGGCAATGCGCGAATGCTCGATTCGGCGCCGTCGAGCTGGCGGCCGCCGTGGTTGCTGACGATCAGCGCATCGGCGCCGGAGTCGACCGCCAGCTTCGCATCGTCGACGTCCTGGATGCCCTTCAGGACCAGCTTGCCGCCCCAGCGCTTCTTGACCCATTCGACATCGGCCCAGTTCAGCCGCGGGTCGAACTGCTGCGCTGTCCAGGCCGACAGCGAGCCCATGTTCTCGACACCTTCGACATGGCCGACGATGTTGCCGAACTGGCGCCGCTTCGTGCCGAGCATGCCCAGTGCCCAGCGCGGCTTCGTCATCAGGTCGATCAGGTTCGCCAGCGTCAGCTTCGGCGGTGCCGACAAACCGTTCTTCAGGTCCTTGTGGCGCTGGCCGAGGATCTGCAGGTCCAGGGTCAGCACCAGGGCGCTGCATTTGGCGGCCTGTGCGCGGGCTATCAGCCGCTCGATGAAGCGGCGGTCGCGCATCACGTAGAGCTGGAACCAGAACGGCGACTGGGTGTTCGCCGCGATGTCCTCGATCGAGCAGATGCTCATCGTCGACAAGGTGAACGGGATGCCGAAGGCTTCGGCGGCACGCGCGGCGAGGATCTCGCCGTCGGCATGTTGCATGCCGGTCAGCCCGGTCGGGGCGATCGCCACCGGCATCTTCACCGGCACCCCGAGCATCGTGCTGGCGGTGCTGCGGCCTTCGATGTCGACCGCCACCCGCTGGCGCAGCTTGATCGTCTGGAAGTCGCTTTCGTTGGCGCGGTAGGTGCTTTCGGTCCACGAGCCGGAGTCGGCGTAGTCGTAGAACATGCGCGGCACGCGGGCCTGGGCGAGCCGGCGCAGGTCTTCGATGTTGGTGATGACGGTCATTGTCGGGGTCTCCTCGGTGGCGTGATGCTACCGAGGCTGGCCCCGCCGGCCGCCGGCCTAGAAGTCGTATTCGCCCTTGCGCACCGGCGGCGGCCGCTTGCGCGGGGTGAAGTTCAGCCGCGAGTCGGCGCTTGCCGTGCCGGCCACCTGCACCTTCAGCAGCGGCTGGTCGACCAATTGGTCGGGGTGCCACAGCCGCACTTCGGCGGCGCCGTCGGGCACGCCGTCGATCTTCGCGCGGCCCTTGTCGTCGGTCACCGCGTACCACGGCGAGCTGCTCACGTAGAGATGGCCGCGCATCGAGTTGTGCAGGTGGCAGCCGAGCAGCACGGTGCCGGGCACGTCGAGCTTGAGGTCGGCGCTGGTCTCGACGCCGCCGCGCGCGCGGGCCAGGCGGAACTCGAATTCCTTCGCCGGCGGCACCGAGCCGAGCGGGCCGCCGGCCTGCGAGCGAACGTGGTGGTCGAAGGTGTCGCGGTTGACGAAGCGCACCGTGCCGCCGACCTGAACCACGCTCACGTAGGGCTGGAAACGGATGTCCTTCTGCCCGATGACCACCGGCTCGGCCGGCGGCTGCACCGGCGACGGCGCACTCGGCTGGACCAGCACCACGGTGTCGGCGGCCGGCTTGCCGTCGGCGCCGGTGATCGTGACCTGCAGCGTGCCGGCGACAGTGGCCAGCGCCGTGAACGCCAGGGCGGTAGCGGTGATCGAACGGGCGGCGGACATGGTGCCGATCATAGAGCCGCGTCGGGGCCGTCGAACAGCGACTGCGACAGCTCGGCCGCCACCGGGCCGTCGGCGCGCGCCCGCCGGTTGCCGCGCGCCGGCGCCGCGGCGGCGACCGCCGGGTCCTGCAGCCGCACCAGCGAACCGGCGCGAACGCCGAGCAGGCGCAGCCGCCGGCTGAGGTCGACCCGCTTCAGGCACAGGCCGGCGGCGCGCCGGATCGCGGCGTATTCGGCGGTCGCCTCGGGCAGCGTGAGGTCGCGGGTGACGGTCTTGAAGTCGTCGAAGCGCAGCTTGATGCCGATCGTGCGGCCTGCGTAGCCCTTGCGCTGGAGATCGGTCGCGACCTGCTGGCTCAGTTCGCTGAAGATGCCGGCCAGCTCGGCGCGGTCGCGTACCGCGTGCAGGTCGCGGTCGAAGGTGGTCTCGCGGCTCATCGAGACCGGCTCGCTGTGGGTCACCACGGCGCGGTCGTCGATGCCGTTGGCGGCGTCATACAGCCAGTGGCCGTAGCTGCGGCCGAACTGCTCGGCCAGCCACGCGCGTTCGCGCTGGGCGAGCTGGCCGATCGTCGCGATGCCCAATGCTTCGAGGCGGGCGCCGGCCTTCGGGCCGATGCCGTTGATCTTGCGCACCGGCAGCGGCCAGATGCGCAGCGGCACGTCGGCTTCGGTGAGGATCGTCAGCCCGTCCGGCTTGTCGAGCTCGGACGCCAGCTTGGCGAGCAGCTTGTTCGGTGTCACGCCGATCGAGCAGGTGAGGCCGGTCATGCTCTTCACGTTGTTGCGGATGTCCTGCGCCAGCGCGCGAACGCCGCCGAGCGCGTCGTGGCCGACCGCGTCGTGCACGCCGGGCACCTGCGTCAGGTCGATGTAGATCTCGTCGATGCCGCGGTCTTCGATGACCGGCGCGACCTCGGCGACCGCGGCCTTGAACAGCCGCGAGTAGCGCCGGTACTGGTCGAAGTCGACCGGCAGCAGGATCGCGTCGGGGCAGCGCAACGCCGCCTTCATCAGGCCCATGCCCGAATGCACGCCGTAGTCGCGCGCGGCGTAGGTGGCGGTGGTGATGACGCCACGGCCGGTGTAGTGGCGCAAGGTCGCGAAGCGCCGGCTGCCGTCGGCCAGCGTTTCGGGCTGGTGGCGGCGGCCGCCGCCGATGACGACTGGCTGACTGAGCAGTTCCGGGTAGCGCAGCAACTCGACCGACGCGTAGAACGCGTCCATGTCGAGGTGGGCGATCCAGCGCCGGCCGCTGTCGGAAGCCATCGCCGCATGTTACGGCGGCGTGGCCCCATAGGTTCTAAACTGCGGCCATCGTTATGTGCTGGACCGCCATGGCTGAAACCCCTGCTCAACGGGCCCTCACGGCAGCGACCGCGTCGCTGGTGGTGGCCGCCGCCTGCGTCGCGATGTTCGTGCCGCCGCTGCTCGACCACACGCTCGACTCGGTGCCGCGCACCGTGCTGGTCGCCCTGGCGCTGGCGGCGTCGCTGCTGCTGCACTGGGTGTTCGTCGCGATCGCGGCGCGCCGGCTCGGCCGCTCGGTGGCCGGCTGGCTGTCGCTCTCGGTGCTGCTGTTTCCGGTCGGCAGCGTAGCGTCGCTGATCCTGCTCGGCTGGTTCCGCGACGAGGCCGAAGCGCCGGCCGCTGCGGCGTGAACGCGCGCCTCGGGCTGGCGTTGCTCGCTGCGCTGCCGTTGCTGGTGGACGCACAGACAGACATCGAAGCGCTGAAGCGCCAGGTCACCGAGACCGAGCGTGCGTTCGCGCGCAGCATGGCCGAGCGCAACCACGCGGCGTTCAGCGCGCTGCTGTCGGAGCAGGCCGTGTTCAACGGCGGTGGCCAGGTGCTGCGCGGCAAGGCCGCGGTGGCCGCCGGCTGGAAGCCTTTCTTCGACGGCCCGAAAGCACCGTTCTCGTGGGGCCCGGATGCGGTCGAGGTGCTTACCGACGGTACGCTGGCGCACAGCACGGGGCCGGTTCGCGACGAGAACGGCAAGCTCGTCTCGCGCTTCAACTCGGTCTGGCGGCAGGAAGCGCCGGGCGTCTGGCGGATCGTCTTCGACAAGGGGCAGCCGTTGACGGAGGCGGATCGGAAGTTGCCTTAACGTTCGACGACTGCCGTCGCGGTGAATTGGACGTAATCGGCGCTGGGGGTCGCCAGGTTTGGGCAGTTGCCACCGGCCGGCAGGTTGCAGGCGGTGGCGGTGATGCGGTAGAGCTGCACCGTCAGGCCGGCTTCGGGGTAGCTGTTGAGCACCCAGCAAACCGTGACCGCATAGGGCTGCAGCGTACCGGGCAGCGTCGTCAAGGTTTGCGTGACAGGGCAGATCAGTGGGGCGCCGCCGTTGGCAATTCGAAAGCGCGCCCAGTCCAGCCCAGCCAGCGCCGCCTGTTGCGCGCGCGACGCCGACAGCTCGCGCGCATAGCCGCTGTGCACGGAAGTCACCAGGCCGACCGCGAACGTCGTCAGGCTGCCGAGCATCACCAGCACCGCGATGATCAGCACGCCGGAGACGCCGCGGCATCGGCGACGTGGAGCACGCTGCATCAAGGCCCCTCGCTGACCGGGTAGCTGGCCACCAGGTCCGCCGTTTCGAACACGCCTGCCCCAGCGCCGGCGACGGCCACTGACATCCGCACGACGACCTGAACGACCCCGCCGCGCCCGGCGCTGCCGGCTGGCGTGTAGCGGATCGCGCAGGACGACGGCAGGCCCGCGGCGGGCGCAACCGTGGTCGCCAGCAGCGCCGCGTTGGCGCCGTTGAACACGGTCGGCTGCACCGCGCTGATCGGGTAGCCCCAGCGCCGCGTCAGCCGCTGCGTGGCGGGGTCGCAGTCCCATGTGACCGGCGTCGACACCACGTAGAAGCGGTGATCGTTCGCCACCCCCGGGAAGTTGTGCGCGGCGATGCTCAGCTGCCTGTCCAAGCCAGCCGGGTCGTTGCGGGTGAGCCGCGACTTGATGCCGTTCGCGACCGCGACGTTGCCGCCGAAGTAGGGGCCATTCGGACCGAACGGATTGACCACCACCCAGTCGCCAGGCACGGCCGTATCGAGTGGGTCGCCTTCCAGCGGCCCGAGGCTGGTGAAACAGGTCTCGTTGCAGACGGTGGTCTGCAGTGAATCGCGATCGGCCGACGGGCACGCCGTCACCGGGCAAACCTGCGAAGCAACCGGAGCGCCGTTGCGATGCCGCCCGCTGGCGCGAACCTCCAGCATCTCGAGCAGCACGCGGCCGCCGATGCCGACCGGCACAACGCGCACGCTGTTCGGCAACGCGCGTCGCAGGTCGTCAGCCAGCTTGGCATTCACGGTGTCGATGGCATCGGTGAGCTGCGCCCGCCGCGACGCATCGAGCCAGGCCGTCAGCGGCAGCCGCAGCAGCGGCGCCGCCACCATCGCCAGCAGGCTGACGAGGGTGATCGAGACGATCATCTCGATCAGCGTGAAGCCGCGCTGCCGCGCGCGGTCAGACCGTGGTCGGCGCATGGCGCACCCTCACCCCTTCGACGACCGTGTCGGCGCGCCCCGGGCAGCGCACCGTGACGACGATTCGCAAGGCCTGCGGTCGCCCGTTGGCGTCCAGCGCGGCGACGCCCGGCAGCGCCACGGCGGTGGTCGTCACGCCGGCCGAGCAGCCGGCCGAAGGGCTGCCCGGGCCGTTGATCAGGCCGCCGTTGATGTCGCAGATCCCACCGGCGCAGCCTGGTCCGGGCATGGCCAGGCCGTTGTAGTCGCTGACGCCATCGAAGCGGTTGGGGGGCAGGTTGTAGCGGCTCTCGCCCGGTTCCGGCCCGAGGCCGTCGACGATGCTGGTGCAGCCGGGGTTGCCCAAGGTCGCGCGGATGGCCTGTGTGGCCCGGGCATCCTGCGGGTCGCAGTACGTGAACGGCATCATCCGCACCTCCGCCAGCAACGCCTGCGCGATGCCCAGCGTCTGCCGCTGGCGCATCGTCTCCGCCGACTGCGCGGCCAGGCGCGAGAACAGCACCGTCAGCGAGCCGGCCACGGTGCCGAGCAGCACGATGATCACGAGCACGTCGATCAGCGTGAAGCCGGCCTGGCGCCTACAGCGTGAAGCCGGTTTCACGGTAGACGGTGATCGAGTTGCTGCCGACGTTGATGACGCTGTCGACCGCCGGCACCAACTGCCCGCGCGGGTTGAAGCGAACGAACGCGGCGCCGCCGAGGAAGACGCCGGTTGGCATGGCGACGGTCCAGGCCGCGCCTCCGGCCGGGTCGGCCACTGGTTGGGCGGCAGCACAAACGTTCGCAACGACATACACCACGCTGGCCTGGCTCGGCGCCAGCAGCACGCAGACGTCGCGGCCTTGCGTGACCGCCAGCCGCCGGCTGTGGATCAGCATGCCGCGCAGCTGGTCTTGCACGCCGCGTTCCTGCAGCGCGCTGCGGTCGGTGAGGCGCGGCATCGCCACTGCAGAAAGGATGCCCATAACGACCATCACCACGATCAGCTCGATCGTGGTGAAGCCGAGGTTGCGGCGGGGCCGCGGGGCCATGGGTTTTTCGCGTCAGCAGCCGGTCGTGACGGCGGCGCCGATCGTCGGTGCACGGCCGAGCGCGGTCGGCGCGGTGTAGGTGAACGCGCAGTTGGCGGGGGTCGGGCCGCCCGTCACCTGCAGCTGGATGCCGGCACCGACCACAGCGGTGGCGTAGTTCTCGATGGCGAGTTGGGCCGCCGTCGGAATGCCGGACACCTGAACGATGCCGGCCGACGCGATGACGCCGGGCAACGTGGCGCCCGGGTACAGCAGCGTGACTTCGACGTTGCCGCTCTCGGTACAGATGCTGCCGGTGCCGGTGGCGGCAACGTTCGGCGGTTGCGGGCCGAAGCCGGCCACGCCGCAGTTGGGCTGGACCAGGTTGTGGCGCGCCATCGCCGCGCCGTGCACCAGCGCCGAGGCTGATGCCACGGCGCCTCTGGCCGCATTCAGCTTGGCCACGCGCGCATCGCGCTGCATGTTGGTCAGGCGCGGCAGCGCGACCGCGGCGAGGATGCCGAGGATGATGATGACGACGATCAGTTCGACCATCGTGAAGCCTTGTTGGCGAACTTTCATGGGGAGTCCAGTCGGAGCAGGTTGCGGGGGCATTGCGGGCGTTGCAGCGGAAGTGGAATCGGGTGAGTCCTGCATTCGTTATCGGAGCACGGCGGCCCCACTTGAGGCCTCTTACTTCAACGACGCCTTGCCCAGATCCCACATCGGCATGAAGACGCCCAGCGCGAGCACCAGCACGATCGCACCGAGGAAGAAGATCAGGATCGGCTCGATCTGCGCCGACATCGTCTTCAGCTCGTACTCGACCTCGCGCTGGTACATCAGGCCGACTTCGTCGAGCATCTCGTCGAGCGTGCCCGACTCTTCGCCGACCATGATCATCTGCAGCACGATCGGCGTGAAGATGCCGGCCTTGCGGCTGACGGCGAGCACGTTGTCGCCGCGTTCGACGCCGCTGCGCATGTCGAGGATCGCGCGTTCCATGTAGGCGTTCTCGGTCACCGCCGCGGCCAGCCTCAACCCTTCCAGCAGCGGCACGCCGCTGCGCATCACCATCCCCAGGCTCCGGCAGGCGCGCGACAGCGCACCCTTGCGCAAAATCTTGCCGGCCACCGGGATGCTCAGCTTCCAGCGGTCCCAGGCCAGGCGGCCGCCCGGCGTGCGCACGAAGGCCCGCGCCGCCAGCGCGGCGATCGCCGCGCCGACCGCCATCGCCGGCCACCAGGCGACGACGAACTTCGAGCTGCCGAGCAGGATGCGCGTCATCAGCGGCAGCTCGGTCTTCAGGTTCTCGAAGACCTTGGCGAAGGCCGGGATCACGAAGATGTTGATGATCGCCACCGCGACGACCATCGCGATGATGACGAACTTCGGGTAGCGCAGCGCGGACGCGATCTGCTCGCGCATCAGGCGCTGGAAGTCCAGGTGCTGGTACAGGCTCTCGAAGATCTCGGTCAGCTGGCCGGTGGTTTCGCCGACGTGGATCATCGAGATGTAGAAGCGGTCGAAGACCTGCTCGTGCCGGCCCATCGCGTGCGAGAGTTCGTGGCCCGCATCGAGCGCGCTGCGCAGCTCGCCGAGCAGCCGCTTCAGGCCGTCGTGGGTGGCCGATTCCTGCAGGCCCTGCAGCGCGCGCAGGATCGGCACGCCGGCGCGCGACAAGGTGTGCATCTGGCGCGAGAAGAGCAGCAGCTCGACATCGCCGATGCGGTCTCGGCGCAGCAGTTTGCGGAAGGTGTCGCTGGCTTCGGGCGGCGGGTTGTAGGGCTCGATGACCACCGGCACGATGCCCATCGCGGCCAGCATGTCGGCCACTTGCAGCCGCGTGCTCGACTCGAGGATGCCGCTCTGCGCCTGCGCCGCAGCGTCGCGTCCGTACCAGCTGAAGCGCGGCATCTTGAAGTCAAATCCCGGAGCCGATGCGCATCGCCTCGGCGATCGTCGTGCGGCCGGCGGCGACCATCGTCAGCACGCTGGCGCGCAAGGTGAAGTCGGCGAAGGCGCGGCGCGCCTCGGTGGTGAACCCGGCCGGGTCGTCGGCGTTGACCAGGTGCACCAGCGCCGGTGTCATCTCCAGCATTTCGTAGACCGCCACCCGGCCCGCGTAGCCGCTCTGGTGGCAGGCGTAGCAGCCGACGCCCTGGCTGGCCTGCAGGCTGCCGTCGGCGAAGCCGGGTTCGTCGGCCAGCCATTCCTGTTCGTGCGCCAGCAGCGTGTGCCCGGTGCGGCAGTGCGGGCAGATCGTTCGCACCAGCCGCTGCGCCAGCACCAGCCGCACGCCTAAAGCGACCATGTACGGCGGGATGCCCATGTCGCGCAGCCGCATCGGCGTGCCGGCGGCGCTGGTGGTGTGCAAGGTCGACAGCACCAGGTGCCCGGTGAGCGCGGCGCGCAGGCCGATCTCGGCGGTTTCCTGGTCGCGCATTTCGCCGATCAGGATCACGTCCGGGTCTTGCCGCAGACACGAGCGCAGCACGCGGGCGAAGGTCAGGTCGACCTTGTCGTTGACCTGCACCTGGTTCAGCCCCTGCTGCCGGTATTCGACCGGGTCTTCGACGGTGATGATCTTCGTCTCGGGCGTGTTCAGCTCGGCGAGTGCCGCATACAGCGTGGTCGTCTTGCCGCTGCCGGTGGGGCCGGTGACGAGCACCATGCCGGACGACGCGGTGAGCGCGGCGCGCAAGCGCTTGAGGATCGGCTCCGGGATGCCGATCGCTTCCAGCCGCATGCGGTCGGCGTTCTGCGCCAAGAGCCGCATGACGACCGATTCGCCGTACTGCGTCGGCAAGGTCGAGATCCGCACGTCGAGCGTCGTCGCGCCGACCTTCACGCGAAAGCGCCCGTCCTGCGGCAGCCGCTTCTCGGAAATGTCCAGGTTCGACATCAGCTTCAGCCGCTGCACCATCGCGCCGGATATGCGCGCGTCGGGCGCGCTTTGGACCTGCATCACGCCGTCGATGCGAAAGCGGATCTGCAGGCTCTTTTCCTGCGGCTCGATGTGGATGTCGGAGACGTCGCGCGTCACCGCCGACTGGAAGATCGTGTTCAGCAGCTTGACGATCGGCGCTTCTTCGGCGCTGGCGGTGGTCTCCAGGCCGCTGAGGTTAAGCACGCTGTTGTCGCCGACATCGGCGGCCACTTCGCGCGCGAAACCGGCCATCTCTTCCTTGCGCTGGTAGATGCGCTCGATGCTCGCCAGCAGCGCTTCTTCGGTGACGACGGTCGGGAACAGCGTGGTCTGCAACGCGCGCGAAAGCTGGTCGAAGGTGACCATGTCGGACGGGTCGGTCAGGCCGACTTCCAGCCCGCCGTCGCGCGGCCCGAGCACCAGCGCGCGGTAGCGCCGCGCCTGCGCTTCGCTCAAGCGCTTGACGAAAGCCGGGTCGAGCTCGCGCCGCGTGAGGTCGACGAACTCGATGTTGAGCTGCTCGGCGATGACCTCGCCGATCTGCGCGGCGGTGACGAACTTCAGGTCGGTCAAGGCGCGGCCGAGCTTGCGGCCGGAGACCTTCTGCATGTCCAGCGCCTGCTTCAGCTGGGCGTTGTCGATCAGGCCTTTGCTGACCAGCACCTCGCCCAGGCGAAAGCGCTGCGGGTTGAAGACGGCGGCGTTCGGGCGGTCCATCGGGGTTCTCTTTCAGTCGATCGCGCGCAGGCGCTGGTCGACATAACTGGCCAGGTCTTCGCGCGGCAGGCCGATCGCCTGGGCCTTGGCGTAGGCCTGGCGGGCGCGCGCGGGGTCGCCTTCGGATTCGAGCGCGACACCGAGGCCGAGCCACCACATCGGGTTCGTCGGCTGCTGGCGGGCGGCGTTTTCATAAGGCTTCAGCGAGCCTTTGAAGTCGCCGCGTTGGGCCAGGATGCCGGCGCGCAGGCCATCGGCGTCGGCGCCGGCGACGGAGAAGCGGTCGAGCGTGGCCAGCGCTTCGGCGGGTGCGCTTTGGGCCACCTGCAGGCGGGCCAGCAGCAGCGCCAGAGCGGGCTGTTGCGGGTCCAGCGCCAGGCCTTCGCGCAAGAGCTGCACGGCGCGCTCATCCGCGCCGCCTTCGTGTTCCAGCAGCGCGGCGAGCTGGCGCGCGGCGCTGTGCTGGCGGTCGAGCGCGAGCAGCTCGCGCGCCTGGCCGAGGGCCGCCTCGCGGCGGCCGGCTTGTGCGGAATCGACGGCTTGCCGGTACAGCGCGGCGATGCGTTGTTCGGGGGTCAGCGCCTGCGCGCGTTTGTCGATGCGGGGCGGCGTGGCGGGGACGAGCGGCGGCAGGTCGAGCGCTGCGGAGTTGGGTTGTGCGGTGGATGGCGCGACGGGACGTGCGGCGGGTGGTGCGGGTGCGGCTACCGGCGCGGCGCGCGGCGTTGCGATGGCCACGACCAGCGGCACCGGAACGGCTTCAACGGGCGCGCGGGTCGGGGCTGGCAGCGCCGCCTCGGCAGCAGCCGCAGCGCTTGCCGGTGCCGCGTTTGCTGGCACCGGTTCTGCGATCGCGACGACCGCCGGCTGCTGCGGCGTCGCTGGGTGCTTCGGCCAGTCGGCGAAGGCGGTGAAGGCAATCACCGCGCCGCCGCCGAGCAGGATCGCCGGCAGCCGCCAGCGGGGCGTCGCGCTGGCCGGTTTGCCGGGGCTCGCCGGCAGCTTCGGCGCGCTCGCCGCCACGCCGCGTGCATCCAGGCTGCGCAGCATCCGGTTGATCACGCTCATGGCGAAGTCCTCATGCGCAGCCCGCGAGCGGGCCGCTGCAAACGGCCGTCGCGCAGCGCGCCGATCGCATGCCGCAAGCCGACCCGGTGCAAGCCTTCGCCGAAGGCCAGCATCAGCCCCTTGTGGGCGACGATGTTGGCGCGCCGCGGCACGCCGCCGCTGCCCCACCACAGCGCGGCGCGGGCGACCGGGCTGAAGACGTCCGGCCCGCGCCAGCCGGCGACCAGCAGCCGGTGGCGCAGGTAATGGCTGAAATCGGTCCGCGACAGCGGCCCCAGCCGCGCCGAGAAGGCGATCCGGCTGACCAGCGAGCGGCATTCGGGGGCCAGCAGCAAGGTGTCGAGTTCGGGCTGGCCGAACATCACGATCTGCAGCAGCTTGCGCTTTTCGGTCTCGATGTTCGACAGCAGCCGCAGCGCTTCCAGCGTCTCGACCGGCATCGCCTGCGCTTCGTCGATGCACAGCACGACCGGGCGGCCTTGCTCGGCCAGCGCCACCAAGGCGGCTTCGACGACTTCGTAGATGTCGCGCGAGGCGCTGCGCCGGTTGAAGCGCAGGTCCAGCTCGCCGGCCAGCACGCGCAGCATCTCGCGCGGCGTCAGCTTCGGGTTCGGCACGTAGGCGGTCACGGCCTCGACCTGCAGCGCGTCGAGCAAGGTCCGGCAGAGCAGCGTCTTGCCGGTGCCGACTTCGCCGGTCACCTTGACGAAGCCTTCGCCGCTGCGCAGCGCCAGCAACAGGGTCGCAAGGCCCTCGTTGTGGCTCGGCGCGGCGTAGGTGAAGCCGGTGTCGGGGGTGATGCCGAACGGCGCTTCGTTGAGTCCGAAATGGTCGAGGTACATCGCTTCAATCCGGGCTGTTGGGGTTGATCGAGCTGTTCGTGTCGTTGGCCGCGGCGCCGGCCGGCAGCGCGAAGCGTTCGCGCGGGCCGGTCGGGTATTCGCGGATCCGCGTCTCGGCGCTGGCCAGGTCGGCCTGCCACTGGCTGTCGCCGCGGATCACGGTCGGCCGCACCAGGAATACCAGCTCGCGCTTTTGCAGCATCCGGTTGGTGCGCTTGAAGAGGTTGCCGAGCACCGGCACGTCGCCGGCGCCGGGCACGCGCTGGTCGTCGCCGCTCTGGGTCTGCGACATCAGGCCGCCGATCGCGACCGTCACGCCGTCGTGCACGCGCACCACGGTGTCGGCCTCGTTGATGCTCGACGAGGCTAGCGGCAACGTGAAGCTGCCCAGGGTGCCGAGGTTGACGATGCGGGTGCGCTCGGAGACCACGCTCACCGTCGGCCGGATGTGCAGCGTGACGACGTTGTCTTCGTCGATCTGCGGCGTCACGTCGAGCGAGATGCCGCTGAAGAAGGCCTGGGTCTGGATCGTCGGCGTCGTCACCGAGCCGGCGGCGGTGGTCGTCGTCGAGGTGCTGATGTTGGTGATGAAGAAGTCGTCGCTGCCGACCCGCAGCACGGCCTTCTGGTTGTTGATCGCCGCCACCCGCGGGGAAGACAGCACCTGCACCGAGCCCTGCGTTTCCAGGAACGACAGCAGGCTGGCGAAGCTGTTGGTCGTGAAGGCGAGGCCGAGCGCGCCGCTGGCACCCGAGCTCAGCGGGCTGGCCAGCAGTTGGCCGAGCGTGCTGGAGATGACGGTCGCCGGCGTCGTCGTCGGGTCGACCGTGGTCGTGATCGATCCGGTCGGCACGCCGTACTGGCGGCCGATGCTGCCGGGGATGTTGACCCGGTTCGGGTCGATACCCATCGAGAAGCGGTGGTTGCCCGCGCTGTCGAACTTCGACCAGTTGATGCCGGACTCGAACCCGTCCTTCAGCGAGACCTCGACGATCTTGGCTTCCAGCATCACCTGCCGCTCGATCGCGATGCGCGCCGCGCGCAGGTAGTTTTCGACCTCGCGCATCTCGCGCGGCAGCGCGCGCACGACGAGCACGCCGCTGTGCGGCGACAGCACGACCTGGCGGCCGCCCTCGGCGCCGACGACCGCGCGCAGTGCGAGTTCGATCTCCTTCCAGAAGTCGGCGTCCTGCGTCGTCGCGACCTGGCTGCCTTCCTGGTTGCCGCCGCCGGCCGCGGCGCCGGCCGTCGCGTTGGGCCCGGTCGCGCTGGTGATCGAGCCCGACACCACACGCGTGTCGCTGCGGCCGGTGCGGCGCAGCGACGGGTAGGCGACCTGGAACACGCGCGTCTGCAGGGTCGCGGCCTGCACGAAGACTCGTTTGCCGTCGATCCGGTATTCGAAGCCGTACAGCTCGCGCAGCGTGTCGAGCGCTTCGTGCACCGTCACGTCCTTCAGGTTCACGCTCACCGTGCCGGGCAGGTTGGGCGGCAGCAGGATGCTGTAGCGCGAGCCGGAACCGATCGCCTGGAAGACCTGCGCCGCCGGGGCGTTGGTGACGACCAGGTCGAAGCGCTGCTCGGGCAGTACCGGCGCTGTCAGCTGCGACGACGTGATCGGCGGCAGCAGCGCCTGCGTCACTCTTTCGGGCACCTTCGGCTGCAGGCGTTCGCTGCGCGCCTGCGCCAGTGCGCCTTCGATCGCCGACTGCGTGCTGGCGGCCGGCGGGCCCGCGGACGGGCCGGTCTGGCAGGCGGTCAGCGAGGCGCTGAGGAAGGCGGCCAGGCAGGCAGCCAGCAGCGCTTGGGCCGAGCGTGCCGCAGCGTGCCGCAGCCGTGGCTGAGAGCGGGTGTTCATCGGAGGGTGGCCCTGGCTGTGGGTTCGGCGGCGGGAAGCAGCGTGAGCTGCTCGACGCGGCCATCGGGGTGGCGCAATGTGGCGCCGCTGCGGTTGATGCTGAGCAGGCGCGCGCCGCGTGGCTGGCCGCCGACGGGCCACCACTGGCCGTCGATCAGCGCCATCGGTACGCTGCCCGAGCGCACGCCGGCCAGGCCGTCGCCGCTGTTCAGCAGGGCCGCGGGCTGCGAAGCCGCCGCCTCGGTAGCCGCGGCGGCCGACGCAGCGAGCGGTGGCGCGAAGGGATGGGCCGGGCCCAGCGCAGCGGCCGGCAGGTTGGCGAGCAGCAGGCCGGCCACGACCGCGAGGGCCAAGGTGCGGGCGAGGGTCAGATCGACAGCCATGTGCGCTCCATGCCGATGACGACCAGCGTGACGGTGGCTTCGACCGCGCGGCCGTCGCGCGAGCCGATTCGCACGCGTTCGATGCGCAGCGGCCGCAAGCCGTCGTCGAGCGACTGCACGGCGGCGCGCAAGGCGCCGACCTCGCCGCTGAAGCTCAGCTCCCAGCGGTGGCGAAAGAGCGGCGGGTGCGCCGGGCCGGCGGCCACGGCACCGGCGACCATGTCCGGCCCTGCCGCGGCAGCCGGCGCGGTGTCGAGTTCTTCGACCGCGAGTTCGCGCATCGACAGCATCTGCACGCCTTGCGCGCGCAGGGTTCGCGACAGCAGAAAACCCATCGGCTCGCCGCTGGCCTTGCCGGCGCCGAGACCTTTCAAGTCGCGTTCGATCGTCGCCAGCCGCGTTTGCAGCTCGGCCAGCGCCTGCGCCTGCGCGCCGGCAGCTTGCGCGGCGGCATCGGCCTCGCTCTGCGCCTGTGCGCTGGCGGCATCGACGACCGTCTGCCGCTGGCCGTGCATCGGCCAGACCACCATCATCTCCAACCCCACCAGCAAGGCCAGCGCGCCGACCACCAGCAGGCTGCGTTCGCGGGCCGGCAAACGGTCGAGCCGGTCGAGCAGCGCCTGGCCGCGCGCGCGCAGCGGGGCCGACAGCAGAGTCAGGCTCATCGCGTGGCCGCCCCGCCCGCAGCAGGAGCAGTAGCAGCAGCGGCGGTGGTACTGGTACTGGCGGTACTGGCGAGCAGGAAGCGGTGCGACGGCGGCAGGCCTTCGCTGTCGGGGTCGCTGGCGAGCACCGCCGCGCCTTCGAGCCGCACCGATTCGATCGGCACGCCGCGCAGCGCGGTGATGCCGCCGAGTGCCTGCGCGAACGTCGACAGCGCGGCCGGGTCGAGCGTGCCGCCGGCGATGCGCAGGTTGCGTGTGCCAGCGATGTCGATCTCGCTCAGCCACATGTTTTGCGGCAGCGCGGCTATCACCTGCGCGATCAGCTCGGCCGGCGCCTTCGGAAGCTGGGTCTGCTGGACCAGCACCGCGCGCAGCGCCTCGCGCTCGGCGATTCGCGCTTGCAGCGCCTGGGCGGGGTCGGCGGCGGAGGCGGCCGCGTCGGCGGCGATGGCGGTCTCGGCCGGTGGAGCGGGCGGGACGACGGCCGCCAGCGCGCTGCGCGTCCAGTGCGATTCCAGTGCCCAATGGCCGGCCACCGCAAGCGCCGCGGCGCCGACCAGGCCGACCAGCGCGCCGCTGCCGAGCAGGCGCGGCGCGGCCAGCAGCGAGGGGTCGAGCAGGTTGATCTGTTGCATCAGGCAGGCTCCGCAACCGGCGCAGCTTCGGCCGGCGCGAGGGCCTCGTCGCGCAGCGCGGCGCCGATGGCCAGCGTAAAGTCGAGCGTCGCATCGGCGGCCAGCGCCGTATCGGCAGCGTCCAGCTCGACGTGTTCGGCGAGGTCGAAGCGCTGCACGCGCTGCGGCAGCCACTGCGCCAGATCGGTGACCACACGCTCCGGCTCGACGACCGCCGAGACCCAGACGGTGCCGAGGTCGGCGCCATGGAACTGGCGCGAGAAGGCGTCGGTGGTGCGCTGGATCTCGAGCGCCAGCCGCTCCAGCAGCGCCGCGCGCTCGTCGCCTTGCGCGCTTTCGATGTTGCGCGCCGAGACCTCGAACTGGCGGAACGAGCACAGCTCGCGCTGCCAGACGAGCGTCAGCCGGGTCGAGTTCAGGCCCAGGTGCAGGAACGCGTGGGCACTATCGCCGGCGCAAAGCACCGACAGGTTGCGCAGCGCCATCTCGGGGATGTCGATCGCCCCCAGCGCGAGACCGCCGCCGCGAAAGCGCTGCATCCAGGCGGCCACCGGCGCCTGCGGCGAAACCACCGCGAACAGCCGCTTCGAGTGGCTGCCCTGGGTGGCGCCGGGCACGACCAGGCAGTCGATCACCGCTTCGTCGGCGGGGAAGTCGAGCAGGTCCTTGATCTGCCAGCGCAAGGCGGTGCGCTGCTCTTCGGCCGGCACTGCCGGCGCGTCGACCGGCAGGATGCGGTAGTCGTTCGAATTGAGCAGCAGGTTGGCGCGCAGCGCCTGGCCGAGCGAGCGGCTTTGCGAGCGCGCCCAGGCGAACAGCGCCTGGTTCGCGCCGGCACCTTCGAACGGCGGCGACAGCTTGACCTGCGTCTTGCCGCCCGGCCGCGGCGTCGCGTAGGCGGCGATCAGGCGCTCGGTGCCGGCGTAGACACCGAGCCACGGCATGCCGGATGGGCGGCCGCGGAGGCGCTGCGACAAGACACTCAGCAATGACACGACCGACCCTTGCGGGGAACCCGTCCCCAAGACAGGCCAGTCTAGGAAGTGCGCCGCGCCGGCAAGGGCGGAAATGAGGCCTTCGGGCGGCTCAGTTCGCCGGCTCGAGGGTCTAGCTCAACCGGACCCGGTGGCGTTCGATCTGCAGGCGCACCTGTGCCGGCGCGGTGCCGCCGAGGCCGTTGCGCGCGTTCAGCGAGCCGCGCAGCGTGAGGACCTCGAACACGTCGCTGGCGATCGTCGGGTGAAAGCCCTGCAGCGTGGCCAAGGGCAGCCCGGCCAGGTCGACGCCTTGCTGCAACGCATGCTTCACGGCGTGCGCCACCGTTTCGTGGGCATCGCGGAACGGCAGGCCCTTCTTCACCAGGTAGTCGGCCAGGTCGGTGGCGGTGGCGTAGCCCTTCAGCGCGGCGCGCTCCATCGCCTCGGGCTTGACGACGACCCCGCCGACCATCTCGGCCATGATGCGCAAGGTGTCGCGCACGGTGTCGACGCTGTCGAACAAGGGCTGCTTGTCTTCCTGGTTGTCCTTGTTGTAGGTCAGCGGCTGGCCTTTCATCAGCGTGATCAGCCCCATCAGGTGGCCGACCACGCGGCCGCTCTTGCCGCGCGCGAGTTCGGCGACATCCGGGTTGCGCTTCTGCGGCATGATCGACGAGCCGGTGCAGTAGCGGTCGGCCAGGTCGATGAAGCCGAAGTTCTGGTTCATCCAGAGGACGATCTCTTCGGCCAGCCGCGACACATGGACCATGCAGATCGCCGCGAAGGCGCTGAACTCGATCGCGAAATCGCGGTCGCTGACGGCGTCCAGGCTGTTCTGGCAGACGCCTTCGAAACCCAGTGTCCGGGCGACTCGTTCGCGGTCGAGCGGGTAGCTGGTGCCGGCCAATGCGGCCGCGCCCAGCGGCAGCCGGTTGGTGCGCCGGCGCACGTCGGCCAGCCGTTCGGCGTCGCGCGCGAACATCTCCACATAGGCCAGCAGGTGGTGAGCGAAGCTGACCGGCTGCGCGACCTGCATGTGGGTGTAGCCGGGCATGACCGTCTCGGTGTGCCGGGCGGCCAGTTCGACCAGCGCGCGCTGCATCTCGGCGAGCAGGCCTTGCAAAGCATCGATCTCGCCGCGCAGCCACAGCCGCAGGTCGGTCGCGACCTGGTCGTTGCGCGAGCGGCCGGTGTGCAGCCTTTTTCCCGCATCGCCGACGAGCTGGGTCAGCCGGGCTTCGATGTTCAGGTGCACGTCTTCGAGTTCGAGCTTCCACTCGAAGCGGCCGGCCTCGATTTCGCCGGCGATCTGCGCCAGGCCGCGCTCGATGTCGGCCAGATCCTGCGCACCGATGATGGCCTGCGCGGCCAGCATCTCGGCGTGCGCCAGGCTGCCGGCAATGTCGGCGCGCCACAGGCGCTGGTCGAAGTCGACGCTGGCGGTGTAGCGCTTGACGAGTTCGCTCATCGGTTCGCTGAACAGCGCGGACCAGGCCTGGGCCTTGTTGGCGAGCGGGCCGGTGGATGGGTTGTCGGAAGGCATGCGGGAGTCGGTGGCGCGCGGCAGCGGGGGGAGTCCTTATTATCCGGGCCAGATGCCCGCCATGCCCGACAGGCCCGACATGCCCGCGGTCGACCCCGACGACGACGATCCTGCCTTCGCGTCGACCCAGACGCGGCCGGTCAGCCTGTGGCCCGACAGCACGCTGGCCGGGCGCAGCACCAACTTCGCGATCACCCGCTTCGACCCGATCGCCGAAGAGCGCGCGCGGCTGGACGCGCAGGCCTTCGCGGCCTTCGACGTCTGCCACCCGGCGCTGGCCTTGCGCGCGCTGCTGCTGGTGCAGGCGGTGCTGGCGGTCGCCGCCCTGGCGCTGGCCGCGAACGCGGCCGACTGGGGCCAGCGGCAGGCCGGCCACGCGTTCGCCGGGGTTGCCGCCACCTTGTTGTGGCTGCTGGCGCTATGCGCCGCCAAGCGCCCGCTGCGCAAGGCCGGGGCCGCGCTGCGTGCGGCCCTGGTGCTGCTGCTCGGCGCCGGCGCCGGCTTGCTGGGCTGGCTGCCGCTGTGGGCGGTGGGCCTGGCGGATGCCGCCGGCGGCCTGCGGGTTGCCGGCGTCGTTCTCGCCGGCGCCGGCATCGCCGCGCTACTGTGGGCCTGGCTCGAACTGCGGGCGAAGATCTGGCACCCGGCCAACGCGAGCGCGCGGCTGGCCGAGCTGCAGTCGCGGATCCGCCCGCACTTTCTCTTCAACGCGCTGAACACCGCGCTGTCGCTGGTGCGGGTCGACCCGGCGCGTGCCGAGCGCGTTCTCGAAGACCTGAGCGAGCTGTTTCGCGTCGCCCTCGCCGACGCCGGCAGCTCGGTCGCGCTGGACGAGGAGATCGAGCTGGCCAAGGCCTACCTGGCGATCGAGAAGGTCCGGTTCGGCGGGCGCATCACCATCGACTGGGATGTCGATTCGGCCGCCGGCGCCGCCCGCGTGCCGCCGCTGGTGCTGCAGCCGCTGGTCGAGAACGCGGTGCGCCACGGCATCGAGCCGGCGGTGGAGGGCGGCCGGATCTGGGTTCGCGCCAGCGCCAAACGCGGGCAGGTGATCGTGACGGTCAGCAACACGGTGCCGGACGAGCCTTCGCTGCCCGGCCACGGGATGGCGCTGCACAACGTGCGCGAACGCCTGCGCCTGCTGCACGACGTGGCCGCGCAATGCGATGTCTGGCGCGAAGGCGACGTGTTCCACGCGCGCATCGTGCTGCCGCTGCCGTGATGCCGCTGCGCGTGCTCGCATCGTCATGAGTCCGCTGCGCGTCGCTATACGGTCATGAGTCCGCTGCGCATCCTCGTGGTCGACGACGAACCGCTCGCCCGGATGCGCCTGCGCTCGCTGGTCGAGTCGATCACCGAGCCGCGCGCCGAGATCGTCGGCGAGGCCGGCAATGCCGAGCAGGCGCTCGACTGGCTGCGCAACGAGGCGGCCGATCTGCTGCTGCTCGACATCCGCATGCCCGGCCGCGGCGGGCTGCAGCTGGCAACCGCGCTGCGCACGGTGGCGTCGCCGCCGGCGGTGGTGTTCGTGACCGCGCATGCCGAGCACGCGCTCGCGGCCTTCGACCTCGAAGCGGTCGACTACCTCACGAAACCGGTCCGCCGCGATCGCCTGCAGGCCGCGTTGCAGCGCGTCCAGCAGCGCCTGCGCACACCGCTGGCCGACGCGGCTGCGGGCCCGGTGCTGGTGGTCCACGACCGCGGCCGCGTGCTGCGCCTGCCGATCGCCGAGGTGCTGTACCTGAAGGCCGAGCTGAAGTACGTGACCTTGCGCACCGCCGGCCACAGCTACGTGCTCGACGACACCTTGGCCGAGCTGGAGCAGCGGCTCGGCGACCTCGGCTCGGGCTTCATCCGCGTCCACCGCAACGCCTTGGTCGCGCGGCGCGCGGTGCGTGCGCTGGAGCGGCGCGTCGAC
>Ga0307513_10002360_pt1 | contig 26237 bp, 26 predicted proteins | sample 15_EM_MG_FD_202174 | JGI IMG/M metagenome (GOLD analysis project Ga0307513, IMG submission 202174) | Populus trichocarpa ectomycorrhiza microbial communities from riparian zone in the Pacific Northwest, United States - 15_EM | ecosystem: Host-associated > Plants > Roots > Unclassified | place...
GAATTGTCGGTCGCCGAAAACATCTTCCTCGGACATGCCCCGCGGGGTCGCTTCGGCCTGATCGACTGGAAGACGCTGAACGGCAATGCCCGCGACCTTTTGCGCCGTGTCGGCGCCGATATCGATCCGACCATTCGACTGCGCGATCTCGGCATTGCCAACAAGCACATGGTGGCGATCGCCCGCGCCCTGTCGATCGACGCCGGCGTCGTGATCATGGACGAGCCGACGGCGGCCCTGTCGCACAAGGAAATTCACGAACTCTACGAACTGATCGACCGGCTGAAAGCCGATGGCAAAGCGATCCTGTTCATCAGCCACAAGTTCGACGAGATTTTTCGCATCGCCGACCGCTACACGGTGTTCCGCGATGGCGGTATGGTGGGCGAGGGGCTGATTGCCGATGTCGATCAGGATCATCTCGTCAAGATGATGGTCGGCCGTGATGTCGGCCAGGTCTTCCCCAAGGTCGATGTCGCGATCGGCGAGCCGGTCCTGACCGTATCAGGCTATCGCCATCCGACCGAATTCGAGGACATCAATTTCGAACTGCGCCGCGGCGAGATCCTGGGCTTCTACGGCCTGATCGGTGCCGGCCGTTCGGAGTTCATGCAGTCGCTGATCGGCATTACCCGGCCGTCTGCGGGCGCCGTGAAGCTCGACGGCAAGGTCCTCGTGATCCGCAGTCCTTCGGAAGCGATTGCCAACGGCATCGTCTACGTGCCGGAAGAACGGGGCCGCCAAGGCGCGATCATCGGCCTGCCGATTTTCCAGAACGTGACGTTGCCGTCGCTGCACCGGACCTCGCGCTCCGGTTTCCTGAAGCTCGCCAATGAATTCGCCCTGGCGCGCGAATATACGCAGCGTCTCGACCTGCGTGCCGCATCGCTCGATCAGGATGTCGGCACGCTGTCTGGTGGCAACCAGCAGAAGGTGGTCATCGCCAAATGGCTGGCGACGCAGCCGAAGGTCATCATTCTCGACGAGCCGACCAAGGGCATCGATATCGGCTCCAAGGCTGCCGTGCATGCCTTCATGAGCGAACTGGCAGGGCAGGGGTTGAGTGTCATCATGGTCTCCTCGGAAATTCCTGAGATCATGGGCATGGCCGACCGCGTCATCGTCATGCGTGAGGGCCGTATCGCCGGGCGCTTCGAACGCTCGGAACTGACAGCCGAAAAACTCGTTCGGGCCGCTGCCGGCATCACAACCCAGGTCGAAGGTGGGGCCGCATGATGGCAAAGCTCCTGAAAAATCGCGAAATCCTGCTGGTTTTTGCAATCGTCGCTCTGGTTTTCCTGATTGCGCTGCGCTTCCCGGGTTTCGTGGCCCCGTCGAACCTGGCGCGCGTCTACAATGACACATCGATCCTCATCATCCTGGCGCTCGGCCAGATGGCGGTGATCCTGACACGCTGCATCGACCTGTCGATGGCTGCCAATCTTGCTCTATCAGGCATGGTCGCGGCGATGATCAATGCCGCCTTCCCGGGCGTGCCGATCCCGCTGGTCATTCTGACCGTCGTCGCACTGGGTGCAGTGCTGGGCTCGATCAACGGCCTGCTCGTCTGGAAGCTCGACATCCCGCCGATCGTCGTGACGCTCGGAACACTGACGATCTATCGCGGCACCATCTTTCTGCTCAGCAACGGCGCCTGGATCAACGCGCACCAGATGAGCGATGCCTTCAAGGCGCTGCCGCGGGCCCAGCTTGCCGGCTTCCCGGTTCTGTCCTGGCTGTCCGTCGTGGCCGTCATCGCCGTCTACCTGCTGATGACGCGTACGCAGACCGGCCGCGCCTTCTTTGCCGTCGGCGGCAATCCGCATGCGGCCGTCTACACCGGCATCGATGTCGGGCGGACGCGGTTCCTCGCCTATTGCCTGTCCGGCGCGCTTGCTGGTCTGGCGGGTTATCTCTGGGTTTCACGCTATGCAGTGGCCTATGTCGATATCGCCGCCGGTTTCGAGCTCGACATTATCGCGGCCTGCGTCATCGGCGGTATTTCGATCGCCGGCGGCATCGGCTCGGTTGGCGGCGCCGTGCTCGGCAGCCTGTTCCTCGGCGTCATCAAGAATGCCCTGCCGGTCATCAATATCTCGCCCTTCGCCCAGCTTGCCATATCCGGAACGGTGATCATCATTGCCGTCGCGGTGAATGCCCGCACTGAAAAGCGCAAGGGCCGTGTCATTCTCAAGAAAGCGGAGGCGGTCTGATGGCGGAAACGCATCTCTCACCCCGGGTCATTCCCGATCGGCTTCGCAGCAGAAGCAGCCGCGTTCTGAAAAGCTGGGAAAGCCTGCTGCTTGTCGTGGCGATCCTGATCTTTGCGCTCAATTCCTTTGCGTCACCTTATTTCCTCGACCCGTGGAACCTATCGGATGCGACGTTCAACTTCACGGAAAAAGCCCTGATCGCCTTTGCCATGGCTCTGGTGATCATCTCCGGCGAGATCGACCTGTCCGTGGCCTCGATCATAGCGCTCACATCGACAGCGATGGGACTTGCCGTAACCATGGGCGCCGATACGCCGGTGCTGGTCCTTGTCGGCCTTGGCACCGGCCTCTTCTGCGGCATGGTCAATGGGCTCTTGATCACCGGCCTCGGCCTGCCGTCGATCGTCGTCACCATCGGCACGATGAGCCTGTTCCGCGGCCTGTCCTTCATCATCCTCGGCGACAAGGCCTATACGGGTTACCCGGACAGCTTCGCTTATTTCGGCCAGGGCTATGTCTGGTGGGTGTTCTCGTTCGAACTCGCCTTGTTTGCGGTTTCCGCCGTGGTGTTCGGTGTGCTCCTGCACAAGACGAATTTCGGCCGCAGCGTCTACGCCATCGGCAACAACCAGACGGCAGCACTCTTTTCCGGCGTGCGTGTTGGCCGCGTCAAGTTCATCCTGTTCCTGCTGACGGGCCTGATGGCCGGCATCGCCTCCATATGCCTGACCTCGCGGCTGGGCTCGACGCGACCATCGATCGCGCTCGGCGTCGAGCTTGAAGTCGTGACCATGGTCGTTCTTGGCGGCGTCAGCATTCTCGGCGGTTCCGGCACAATTCCGGGCGTCGTGCTGGCCGCCTTCATCATGGGCATGGTCACTTTCGGCTTCGGCCTACTGAATGTCCCGGGTATCGTCATGTCGATTTTCATCGGCGCGCTGTTGATATCGGTCATCGCGCTGCCGATCCTATGGTCACGCGCCCGCCGGCGCATGGCGCATTGAGGATCCAATCATGGAAAAATACGCGTTCCGCATGCGGCTCAAGCCTGGCAAGGCAGAGGAGTACAAGGCGCGGCACGATGCCATCTGGCCTGAATTGTCGGCGCTTTTGACGTCAGCCGGGGTGTCCGACTATTCCATCCACCTGGATGAGGAGACCAACCTCCTGTTCGGCGTTCTCTGGCGGACGGACGATCACAGCATGGCCGACCTGCCGTCGCACCCGGTCATGCAGAAATGGTGGGCCTACATGGCTGATATCATGGAAACAAAATCCGACAACGAGCCGGTCGCGATACCGCTCGTCACCGTCTTCCACATGGCGTAATCGCATGAAAACCATCGCCGTCATCGATATCGGCAAGACGAATGCCAAGGTTGCCCTTGTCGATCTCGACAGCTTTACCGAAATCGCCGTTCGCAAGACGGCGAACGGTGTGACGTCGGACGGTCTCTATCCGCATTTCGACGTCGAAAAGCTCTGGCGCTTCATCGTCGAAAGCCTGGGTGCTTTGCATGCCGAAGTGACGATCGACGCGATCTCGGTCACCACCCACGGCGCGACGGCGGTGCTCCTCGACGAAAACGGCAATCTCGCTCTGCCCTTGCTCGACTACGAGTTCACCGGCCCCGATAGGCTGGCCAAGGCGTATGATGCGATCCGGCCTCCCTTTGCGGAGACGGGGGCTGCCCGTCTGCCGATGGGCCTTAATATCGGTGCGCAGATATTCTGGCAGGAACAAGCCTTCCCGCAGGCGTTCGCCAACGTCGCTACCATTCTCACCTATGCGCAATACTGGTCCTACCGGCTGAGCGGCGTGCTCGCAAACGAGCTGACCTCGCTCGGCTGCCACACCGATTTATGGAACCCCTATAGCGCCGATTTTTCCACATTGGTGGATGAGCGGGGCTGGCGACGCCTGTTCGCGCCGGTGCGCAAGGCAAGCGACATGCTCGGCGGCCTCCTGCCCGCCGTCGCGCAGCAAGCCGGTCTTCCGGCCGGATTGCCTGTCTACTGCGGCATCCATGATTCCAACGCCTCGCTTCTGCCGCACGTGCTGTCGCGGCCATCGCCTTTCGCCGTTGTCTCGACCGGGACCTGGGTGGTGATCATGGCCGTCGGCGCTGAAAAGGTCGCGCTCGATGAAGCACGCGACACCCTGATCAACGTCAATGCGCTGGGGGATCCGGTGCCGTCGGCCCGTTTCATGGGCGGTCGGGCCTTTGCAATGCTGATGCCGGACGCAGCTGTCTCCGCCTCGATCGAAGATGAGATGGATATCGTCCGTCGCGCCTGCATGCTGTTGCCGTCTGTTCCTGAAGGATCCGGTCCGTTCCCGCAATCGAAGGCAAGCTGGACCTGCGATGAGAGCAGCCTCGCACCGGCCGAACGCTACGCCGTTGTGTCTTTTCATCTGGCGCTGATGACGGCGACGAGCCTCGATCTGATCGGTGCACGGGGCGATATCGTCGTGGAAGGGCCTTTTGCCAGCAATATCAGCTATCTGCGCATGCTAGCGGCAGCGACGGGACGCCAGGTCCTGACCGGCAGCCAGAGCGCCACCGGGACGAGTCTTGGGGCCGCATGCCTCGCGGACGCTTCGCGTGCGCAAGTGCAGACAGTCGCTTTCAGTGGAGAGATACCGGAGGATTACCGCGTCTATGCGCAGGCATGGCGCGCCGCAGTGGTCAAAGTTCGACCCGGGCAAGAATGATCTGCAGTTTTTCAGGAACAAGACGATGTGAGGCGCGCGATTAACTTCGACGGGCCGAGTAGAAGCGACCGGCAAGCATCAGAAAATGCGGGGGTTGGCAACCTTGCTTCCGTCTTCGATGTTGAGAAGCATGGAGACGGCAGCCAGCGTCAGGGTGGCGATAAGCATGGCGCACAATCCAAGAACAATCATTGTCCATTCCCTTCTTACGTCATCATCATGATGCCGCATTACACTGGCCCGCGATGCTTGCGCATGGCTGACCTCAAGCAGAATAGATCAGAAATTATCGTGCCGGACGGGAAACTTCAATTCCCAAGTCTTACCATTGAGAACCTGTTGTTTTCGATGGCGGGACTTGCCGCGATTGCTGACTTTCGCCGGGGAATGCGGCCCGATGGGGTTAATTTTAGCGAAAGCATATACGGACTGTGAAGCGTTAACCTTCAAGCAAGGAATTAACCATAAACATGGTCATACACCTCGGAATGCGAAAGTTCCGATGTTCCCGACAAGGCATGATGCCGCACAGTCGAACCGGGTTTGGTCCGGTATGACAATCTTCACGAATGAACTTGGGAAACCAGATCGCGTGGGGCCATGTCCTCCAGTCTCTCGACTTGAGGCATGTCCGCAGACGCAACCGTCATGGACGGACGGGTTTTCCGGGCAATTCGACAGTGCAGCAGCGCCGGAAGCATTCCGCTTGAATGCAAGGATCGGCGCTAGACATGGAATTTACGCATGATCCCGTCTGAAAAGCACATCTACTTTTCAGGATCATGCGCTGAACCGGGGAACAGCGTTGAGACAGGATACGTCAACAGACCAATCGCGAAAGGCACAGGCAGGCAGTCTGCTTGAGCGCTTGCGTTTTGCCGGTCTCGATGACGGCCAGACCGACGTTATCCGCCGGCATCGCCAGACGCTTGGCCCGCAGGTCGAACTGGCACTCCGCGATCTCTTCCAGCGCCTGCAGACATTTCCCGAGGCCGCGCGCCACTTCAGCAGCGATCGCCAGATCGAGCGTCTTCACGACCTGCAGTCGTCGCACTGGAACGTGCTGACCGACGCACGTTTCGACAGCCTCTATGCCGAGCGCGTCAAGGTCCTGTCCGATGCCGAAAGCAAGATGGGTCTTGATCCGCGCTGGCAGATCGCCGGCCATGCCGTCGTCCTGGAGCGCCTGCTCTGCGCGATGATCGAGGATTTCTGGCCGAAATCCATGCTACCGCTTGGCAAGTCCCGCAAGGGTGAATTGACGGAGCTCGTCTCCGCACTGGTGCGCACGGTTTTCGTCGATACGGAAATCGCAGTCTCGTTGCGTTTCAACGAACAGCGTCATGCCCATCAGCGCCAGTTGAGCGAGCAGCGCAAGGCTGGAGAAGCCGAGGCCAACGCGGTGTTCGATGCTGTGGTTGATGGCCTGTCCGAAGGCAATTTCTCCATTCGCACGCCGACCGATGTGCCGGAAAGCTACCAGCCGCTCGCCCGCCGGCTTGACGGTGCGCTTGATGGCCTGGAGCGCAACCTGCTTTCGATCGCGGAGCGGACGGCAACCATCGAAACCTCGAGCGCCGGGCTCGGCGCGCGCACGCAGCGCCTGTCGGAAACGACGCAGGTCCAATCGGATGCTCTGGGCGAAACCACCCGGACGCTGGGCGCCATCGTGGACCGGGTGCGCAGCAATGCAGCCCAGACACGGGACGCGGAAAAGACCGCAGCAGCCACCCGCCAGTCGGTAGAACGCAGCGGCGAGGTTGCCGGTCAGGCCATCTCCGCCATGGCCGACATCGAAACGTCGGCCGAGAAAATCGGCCAGATCATCGGCGTGATCGACGAGATCGCTTTCCAGACCAATCTTCTGGCACTGAATGCAGGCATCGAGGCAGCACGCGCCGGTGAAAGCGGCCGCGGCTTTGCTGTCGTCGCCCAGGAAGTGCGCGCCCTTGCGCAGCGCTCAGGCGATGCGGCACGCGAAATCAAGCAACTGGTCAGCACCACCAAGTCGCAGGTCGAGGCCGGGGTCGAGATGGTCGGCCGTACGCAGGATGCGATCGAAAGCATCGTCGAGCAGGTTCGCGGCATCAACGCCGCGATTTCCGGCATTGCCGCGGAAACCGCAGAACAGGTCACCGGCCTCCAGGCGGTGACATCCGACGTTGGTCGCATCGGTGCCGAAATCGGTTCCGGCGCGGTCCAGGCCGGCGAGGCCCATGGCAACTGCGGTGATCTTCAGACCGTCATCCTCGAACTCGGCCAGACGATCCGCCGGTTCCGCGTTCAGCGTCAATCCGCGGCCTCCGCTCCGGCCGCACGCGCCCAACAGGCAAGCGTCGCGATTTTGCCGTCACGTACGGAAGCGGAAGAGGTTCTGCTCGATTCCGACGACGAAGGTTTCGGCCTGCAGGCCCGCCTTGCCGGATGGGGGCGCTAGATGCAGAGCCGCCACAAACACAGCATTCAGACATCGCCCGGCTTTCCGCCGGCGCGCGCCGGTGGCCGCTCTCGGGCTGACGCCGTTTTAGACAATCAGTGCAAATTACTCCCAGGCAGACAAGGAAGATAGGGATGGCAAGCAAGAAGGCCGCTCACAAAAGTTTAAGTCTCCCGCCGGTCCTCGATCTCAACGAGGCAAGCGCGCTGCGTGGAAAGCTGATGGGATTGCGCGGCAATAGTCTCGTGGTCGATGCCTCCGCCGTCGAGCGCGTCGGTGCACTCTGCCTTCAGGTTCTGATGGCCGGAGCGAAGAGCTGGGAAGAGGACAAACAGTCTTTCACTTTTGCCAAGGTGTCTGACGCTTTCACGAAAACGACGCAGCTCATCGGGGTCAATATCGATCATCTGATGGCAAAGGAGATTTGAAATGAAGAAAAAAGTTTTGACGGTCGACGATAGCCGCACAATTCGCAACATGCTTCTCGTCACGCTGAACAATGCCGGTTTCGAAACGATCCAGGCCGAGGACGGCATCGAAGGCCTCGAAGTACTCGAGGATGCAAATCCCGACGTCATCGTCACCGACATCAATATGCCGCGTCTCGATGGTTTCGGCTTCATCGAGGGTGTTCGCCGGAATGAAAAGTTCCGCGCCATCCCGATCCTCGTCCTGACGACTGAAAGCGATGCAGAGAAAAAGAACCGCGCCCGCCAGGCAGGCGCGACCGGCTGGATCGTCAAGCCGTTCGATCCGACAAAACTGATCGATGCAATCGAGCGTGTAACCGCTTAACGCCAGGATTTCACCCAATGGATATGAACGAAATCAAAGAGATTTTCTTCCAGGAGTGCGAGGAGCAACTCGCCGAACTGGAATCGGGTCTCCTGAGGCTCAACGACGGAGACCGTGACCCGGAAACGGTGAATGCGGTTTTCCGAGCGGTGCACTCCATCAAGGGTGGTGCCGGCGCCTTCGGCCTTGATGATCTTGTCTCCTTCGCCCATGTGTTTGAGACGACACTTGATTGCGTTCGTTCCAACAAGCTGGAACCGAACCAGGAAGTCCTGAAAGTCATGCTGAAGTCGGCCGACGTTCTGGCCGACCTGACCAATGTCGCCCGGGATGGCGGCAGCGTCGACCAGGCGCGCTCCAAGCAGCTGATCCGCGAACTGGAAGCGCTGGCCAATGGTACGCCAATGCCGACGGCATCGGCTGCGCCCGCTGCGGCTGCCGTTGCAAAGCCCAAGCCGGCTGCTCCGGTTGCGGCGGCTCCTGCTGCTGCTCCGGCGGCCAATGACCAGGGCTTTATGCCTGTTGCCTTCTCCTTCGACGATTTTGGCGGCGACGAGCCCGAAGCGGCCGAGTTGCCGACCTACGACGTTGTCTTCAAGCCGAAGTCCGATCTCTACACCAAGGGTAACGAGGCGGCCCTTCTCCTGCGCGATCTCTCGCGTCTCGGCGAGATGAGCATTCATTGCGATATGAGCAGCCTGCCGCCACTCGACGAGCTTGATCCGGAAGCGGCCTATTTCTGGTGGAAAGTCTCGATCAAGACCGACAAGGGTGAAGACGCTGTTCGCTCGGTCTTCGAATTTGCCGAGTGGGATTGCGATCTGGAAGTGTCTAAAGCCGGAGGCGGGAGCACAGTTGTCGAAAGCGACCTGCCCATGCAGCCTGTTCCCTTCGATCTATCGGCTCTGGACGATGGGGCGGACGCCACCGTCGGCATGGCAGAAGAAGATGACAATCTGGCAGCGGCCCAGCGCGACGAAGCCGTCGCTGCCGCCGAAACGGCCAGCAATGTACTTCAGATGGCCGGCAACGCGTCTCGCGCCGCCAGCGAAAATGCCAAGAGCGCTGCCGCTGCCGCCGCTCAGAACAATGCCCAGCAGGGTGCTTCGGCCGCCGCTCCGACGATCCGCGTCGATCTCGATCGCGTCGACCGGCTGATCAACCTCGTCGGCGAACTGGTCATCAACCAGGCAATGCTTTCCCAGAGCGTCATAGAGAACGACGCCAACGGCACCTCGTCCATCAACATGGGCCTTGAGGAACTGCAGCAACTGACCCGGGAAATCCAGGACTCGGTCATGGCCATCCGTGCGCAGCCGGTCAAGCCGGTCTTCCAGCGCATGGCCCGAACGGTTCGCGAAATCGCCGACATCACCGGCAAGTCGGTTCGTCTGGTGACCGAGGGTGAAAACACGGAAGTCGACAAGACGGTCATCGACAAACTGGCCGAACCGCTGACGCACATGATCCGCAACGCGGTCGACCATGGTCTCGAAACGCCCGAAAAGCGTCTTGCTGCCGGCAAGAGCGCCGAAGGCACGGTCAAGCTCACCGCCAAGCACCGGTCCGGCCGCATCGTCATCGAACTCTCCGACGACGGCGCCGGCATCAACCGCGAAAAGGTCCGCCAGAAGGCGATCGACAACGACCTGATCACCGCGGATGCCAATCTTTCGGACGAGGAAATCGACAACCTTATTTTCCACGCCGGCTTCTCCACTGCCGACAAGGTTTCCGACCTTTCCGGCCGCGGCGTCGGCATGGATGTGGTCAAGCGTTCAATCCAGGCGCTTGGCGGTCGTATCAACATCTCCTCCAAGCCCGGTCACGGTTCGACCTTCACCATGAGCCTGCCGCTGACGCTCGCCGTCCTCGACGGCATGGTCGTAACAGTCGCCGGTCAGACGCTGGTGGTTCCGTTGACCGCCATTGTTGAAACCTTGCAGCCGGAAGCCGCCGCGATCCATTCGTTCGGTGCCACACAGCGCCTGATCTCGATCCGCAATTCCTTCTGCCCGCTCGTCGATGTCGGCCGGATCCTGAATTTCCGTTCGACCCAGGCCAATCCGGTCGAAGGCGTGGCCCTTCTGGTGGAATCGGAAGGCGGCGGCCAGCGCGCCCTGATGGTCGATGCCATCCAGGGACAGCGTCAGGTCGTCATCAAGAGCCTGGAGGCCAATTACACGCACGTGCCCGGCATTGCCGCCGCCACCATTCTCGGTGACGGGCGCGTTGCTCTCATCCTGGACGTAGACTCCGTCGTATCGGCGTCGCGCGGCCAGTCCCTGCAACACGAAGCCTCGCTTGCCGCGGCTGGATAAAGACGATGACGTATCTCGCACAAAATCTGACTCATGGCGGCCGGGAGCTCATCGCTTTTCGCATCGGTGACCAGGAATTCTGCGTCAACGTCATGTCGGTCCGTGAAATCCGCGGCTGGACGCCGGTCACACCGTTGCCGCACGCCCCCTCCTACGTGTTGGGCGTGCTCAATCTTCGTGGCGCCGTTCTGCCGATCATCGACATGTCGGCCCGTCTCGGCATGAAGCCGGCAGAACCGACGGTGCGGCATGTCATCATCGTCACGCAGGCCCGCAACAGGGTGGTCGGGCTTCTGGTCGAGGCGGTGTCCGATATCCTGACGATCAAGGACGAAAACATTCAGCCGACACCGGATGTATCGTCGGAATTCGAAAGAACCTTTGCACGCGGCATCCTGGCGATCGAGGGGCGGATGATCTGCCTCATCGAACTGGAAGCTGTCTTTCCTCATTCCGAAAGTGAAGCCGCATGAGCATGCCAGCCTTTGACAGCAAACTATCCCCGGACGAGTGTCTGGCGAGCGGCGAATATCCGCTGACGCGCCGCGACCTCATGGAGGTTGCTGCCATGATCTATGCGGATGCCGGGATCTATCTCAACGAGTCCAAGGCCTCGCTCGTCTATTCGCGTCTTTCCAAGCATATCCGTACGCTGGGACTGAAGGGGTTTCGGGAGTATTGCTCGCTGGTCTCGTCGCCGGCAGGGGCGGCGGCGCGCCGGGACATGCTGTCGCATCTGACCACCAACTTCACGCGGTTCTTCCGCGAGAACCACCATTTCGAGCATCTCAAGTCGGATGTCCTGCCCGAACTTCTGGCGCGTGCCAAGAACGGAGGGCGCGTGCGCATCTGGTCGGCTGCATGCTCGGATGGGCAGGAGCCCTATTCGATCGCGCTGACCGTTCTGTCGATGATGCCGAACGTGGCCGATCTCGATTTCCGCATCCTGGCGACCGACATCGATCCGAAGATCCTGGCGCTTGCCAAGGCAGGCGCCTATGACACGACGTCGCTGGAAACCGTCAATCCCGCGATGCGCAAGCAGTGGTTTTCGGAGGTCGAAGTCGGTGGCCGCCAGAAATGGCAGGTCGATGACCGTGTCAAGCGGCTGATAACCTTCAACGAACTGAACCTGATGGCACAATGGCCGTTCAAGGGACAGTTCGACGTGATTTTCTGCCGCAACGTCGTCATCTATTTCGACGAGCCGACGCAGATGAAGATTTGGTCGCGTTTTGCCGGAATGCTGAACCCGAAGGGGCATCTCTATATTGGCCATTCCGAGCGGGTCTCAGGCGATGCGAAAGCAGTCTTCGACAATATCGGCATCACAACATACCGTTTGAACGGTAAAGCACAGGGGGGACGCTCATGACAAAGCAAGCACGCGTTCTCGTCGTCGACGACAGCGCAACCATGCGCGGACTGATCACCGCTATCCTGAACGCCGACCCGGACGTCAATGTCGTTGGCCAGGCGGCCGACGCCATGCAGGCGCGCCAGGCCATCAAGGAACTGGATCCGGACGTCATCACACTCGATATCGAAATGCCGAACATGAACGGCCTTGAGTTCCTGGACAAGATCATGCGGCTTCGTCCGATGCCGGTGATCATGGTGTCGACGCTGACGCACAAAGGTGCGGAGGCGACGATCTCGGCGCTTGAAATCGGTGCCTTCGATTGCGTCGGAAAGCCTCTGCAGGGCGATCCGCGTCCGTTCAGCGACCTTGCCGAAAAGGTGAAGGCCGCCGCGCGCTCGCAGCGCAAGTTCATCATCACCGGAAACAAGGTCGCGGCGCCAAATGCTGCCAATGTCAATGCTGCGGTAGACTACCGTGTCGGCCGCAAGATCATCGCGATCGGCGCTTCTACCGGCGGCGTCGAGGCGTTGATTGCCGTGTTGCAGAAGTTCCCGGCGAATTGCCCGCCGACGGTGATCACACAGCACATGCCGCACACGTTCACCAAGAGCTTTGCGGAACGCCTCAATCGCCTTTGTGCACCGACGGTTCAGGAGGCGACCGATGGCGCGCGCCTTGAGATCGGCAAAGTTTACCTTGCGCCTGGTGGCGAACGCCATCTGCAGGTTGTCAATACCACGTCACCGTCCTGCCGCCTGCTGGACCGTGAACCCGTCAACGGACACCGGCCTTCGGTCGATGTCCTGTTCGACTCTGTTGCCGAACTCGCCGGTCGCAATGCGATCGGTGTGATCCTGACCGGAATGGGCCGTGACGGCGCATCCGGTCTCCTGAAAATGCGTCACGCGGGCGCTCGAACATTCGGTCAGAATGAAAAAACCTGCGTGGTGTATGGAATGCCGAGGGTTGCCCATGAACTGGGCGCCGTCGAAACACAACTACCCCTCAACTCAATCGGGGAAGAAGTATTGAAAAGCGCCGCCGCCCGAAGAGAAGGAAGCGAATAAATGTCCCTAGCGGAAAAAATCAAGGTTCTGATCGTTGATGATCAGGTAACGAGCCGCCTGCTTTTGGGCGATGCCTTGCAGCAGCTCGGTTTCAAGCAGATCACGGTTGCCGGCGACGGCGAGCAGGGGGCCAAGATCATGGCCGCCCAGCCGCACCACCTGGTGATCTCCGACTTCAACATGCCGAAGATGGACGGGCTCGGCCTTCTGGCCGCCGTTCGCAACAATCCGGCAACGAAGAAGGCCGCGTTCATCATGCTGACGGCTCAGGGCGACCGAGCACTGGTCACCAAGGCCGCAGCGCTCGGCGCGAACAACGTTCTCGCCAAGCCGTTTACCATCGAAAAGATGAAGGCAGCGATCGAGGCTGTGTTTGGGGCGCTGAAATGATCCAAGAGGCCGCGGTCAAACGCCTGCACGTCATTCAGGGTGAATTCAAAGTGGTCAGTGATCCGGATGTGGTGCTCTCGACCATCTTGGGCTCCTGCGTGTCCGCGTGCATGCGCGATCCGGTCGCGGGTGTCGGGGGCATGAACCACTTTCTTCTGCCGGGTTCGGCGGAAGCGATGGCCTCCGGTGGCGATGCAACACGCTATGGCGTTCATCTGATGGAACTGCTGATCAACGGCCTCCTGAAGAAGGGAGCGCGTCGAGAAAGGCTGGAAGCCAAGATATTCGGCGGCGCAAAGACGATTGCGCGGTTTTCCAATGTCGGCGAACAGAATGCCATGTTCGCGCGCCAGTTCCTGATGGACGAAGGCATCCAGGTCGTCGGCGAAAGCACCGGCGGAGAACACGGGCGCAAACTGGAATACTGGCCGCTCAGCGGTCGGGCGCGCCAGTATGCGCTGACCGGTGTCGAAACGCAGAAGACGGTCGCACTCGAGCAGCGACCGGCTCCCGTATCGAGGCCCGTCGAAAATACGATCGAGTTCTTCTAGGCCTGACGGTGCCGCGCTCCGGCGCGGCGCAGGGCCGAAGGAACCGACAGGAGTTCGAAGGCAGGCCGTCTGAAGCGGAAAGACCCGGACGGTAGTTTGTTATCAGCGTGAGGAAGAGTAATGCAGACCGAACTGAAGAGCCACATGCCTCACGTTGACGAAGCGCTTCCGGAAGTGATGATGCGCATCGTTTCGGAACTCTACGACGTGGCCTATCTCATCGAGCGGATCGAGCCGATGCTGAGCGACATCCATGGCGAGGCGATCCTTGACAGCGCCGACCGCATGAAGTTGCTGCAGGGCATCGATCTGGCCGTCCAGAAAACACGGGGCCTCGCCGAGTTCATCGATACGGTCACGGCGGCGATCCCGCTGTCCTGGATGGTCGATGTCACGACGGCACTCAATCTTGTGAAACTTGCCGATATGCAGAAGTCGCTCGGCAACGGAATGCTGCGCCATGGCCATTCCCAGCCCCTGACGGAAGCCGCAGGCGACTTCGAGGCATTCTAGGCAATCCTGTTTTCCAGGTTTTGCTCTGTCCGGCTGCCTTATGGCGGCCGGTTTCGTTTCCGGCGCAGCATGCCCCCGACAGCCGACGGCGCGGTCGCTCGGAAGCCGCCGATCTCGCCTCGTTTTTTGCATCGCCGTCGAAAACCAGTGTCCAAGACAAGTTCGCGCAAGTTTCGTCTTCTAGTGTCCTGATCGGGGCTGGTAGATTTGCGCGTGATTTGCATTAGGCCGACTGCGCCAAATCATTATCCAGCAAGCCCGAATGTTTGGATCTGCGCATGATTGTTCGCTCGAGTGATGTTACTCGACTGAAATATGCGCCACTGGGTGCGGAAACAGAATGAATCTGTTGGATCAACTTTCGACGGTCATGAAAAATTTGACCAGTCTCGGGCAGGGCAAGCTCATTGCCCTCATTTCTGCCGGGGTCATCGCGGTCGGGATCGTTCTCGGCGCCGGCATCTATGTGAACAAGCCTGCCTTCGAGACCCTCTATGTCGGCCTTGAAAGCGGCGATCTCAACCAGATCAGCGTGGCGCTGGCGGAGGCCAATATCGATTTCGATGTCGGCGCCGATGGCAGCAGTCTGCAGGTCCCGGTCGGCATGACCGGCAAGGCCCGGCTCTATCTTGCCGAGCGCGGCCTGCCCAACAGTGCCAATGCCGGCTATGAACTCTTCGACAATGTCGGTTCCCTCGGTCTCACCTCCTTCATGCAGGAGGTGACGCGCGTTCGGGCCCTGGAAGGCGAAATCGGCCGAACCATCCAGCAGATCTCCGGAATCCAGGCCGCCCGCGTCCACATCGTCATGGCGGACCGCGGCTCTTTCCGCAAGGCAGAGCAGACACCGACGGCATCGGTGATGATCCGGGCGAGCGCCAGTGTCGGCCGCAATGCTGCGGCCTCGATCCGCCATCTCGTCGCGTCCTCTGTTCCCGGCCTCAACGTCGATGACGTGACCATCCTCGATTCGTCCGGGCAGCTCCTTGCCTCAGGCGACGATCCGGCCAGCAGCGCCATGAACCAGTCGCTCAACATCATCCAGAACGTCCAGAAGGAAATCGAGAGCAACATCGACAAGGCGCTTGCTCCCTTCCTCGGCATGGACAACTTCCGGTCCAGCGTCACGGCGCAGCTCAACACCGATACCCAGCAGATCCAGGAAACGGTTTTCGATCCTGAATCGCGTGTCGAACGCTCGACCCGCGTGACCAAGGAAGAGCAGAAGTCGAGCCAGCAGCAGGCGGACAATGCCGCGACCGTTCAGCAGAACGTGCCGCAGGCAGCACCGACCGGCGGTACGGGCGGTCCTCAGTCGAACGACCAGACGGAAAAGAAGGAAGAGCAGACCAACTACGAGATCAACTCGAAGACCGTTGCCACCGTGAAGAGCAGCTACACGCTCGAAAAGCTCTCGGTCGCCGTGGTCGTCAACCGCGGCCGTATCGCAGCCATGGTCGGAGAAAATGCCGACCAGGCGAAAATCGACGCTTATATTGCCGAAATGCAGAAGATCGTTGCTTCCGCCGTCGGGCTCGACCCGGCGCGGGGTGACATGATCACGCTGACGGCCATGGACTTCGTCAACACCGAACTTCTTGATGAAGCGATCGCCGGGCCTGGCATCATGGAAACGCTGACCCGAAATGTCGGCGGGATCATCAATGCGCTTGCCTTCGTCGTGGTCGCCTTCCTGGTCGTCTGGATGGGTCTGCGGCCTCTGGCCCGCTCCGTGGGCTTGGGTGGCGGTAGCACCGCGCTTGCCGACGCCGATGGCGCCGGCCTCGAACTTCCGGACTTCTCGCCATCGCCGGGCGCGACCGGTGGAGCGCTCATGGAAGGCTTCGGTTCGGATTTCGGCTTCGACAGCACGGACGATCTGCTCAGCCTTGGCGACGACAGCGAAAGCGATGGCGGCTTCAACCGACGCGTCAAGGAAGGCCCCGAGCGGCGCCTGGCACGCATGGTGGAGATCAGCGAAGAGCGGACCGCCAAAATCCTTCGCAAATGGGCCGCCGAGCGCGCTGCCTGATAAATGGCCAGACCTGGTCCAGTCGGTTTGCAATCCTTCAAGGTCCCGCTTTCGGCGGGACTTTTTTTGTCTGGCATGATTGCCCGGCGCATCCGGGTCGCCAAGGCTGGCTCACCGGCGCAGTCCTGGCGAGATCAACTGGCCTGGCGAGATAAGCCGGCCCTCTTTCGCTGTATTCCTGAGTCCCGTGGCGACTGTGACAAGAATCATCCGGAATCGTCGGCGCGGCAATTTCACCGGCGCGATTCGTTATATTTAACAAAATGTTAAATTCGCGCCCTTTCGAGGCGCTTTTGTTTCCGGAAAATTTCGCAAGACTCTGTCAAAAACAGACGATGATTCCGAGACTCAATATAGTTCGAATATTACTTCAGCAATAATTTAGCGTTAAACTTTAAACTGGCGGATTCAAGGGTATTTCAACTGGCCCGGTAGTTGGTGCAATTTCGCAACAGCGGAAAATTCAAATAAGAAAATTGGAGTCCGAAGGGTCATTGCGAACTCCTTCCGGATTCGTTTTTTGACCCAAAATTTCTCGAAATTCGGCATTTTTGTCATCAAAAGCCAACGACGAGCCGTCCCGAATTCGAGGAAGAGTTAATAAATAATTAACAAAATCATATATTTGAAGAAATTCCCAAAGTCTAGGCTATGTTCTGGCGGACGCCTTCTTAAAAGTGTCTCGAATCGTTTCATGGATATTTCCAAAAGTAAATCCCGAGAAGATAGCAGTAGTTTTTCGCAGGGGCCGATGTACATTTTATGTAGTGATTCGCGTACTGATTTGCGTCTGTTCCGGGTGGTGGAATTCCCGGAAAAAAAGCTGTCGGCGGCGGCAGCGAAGGCGCTTCGAGCAGGACGGGCGAGTCCATAACGAGGGGCAAGATTATGGATGTTCTGCAAGCTGAAAGTGCGACCTGGGCGGGGTCGACGGGGACGGTGCGTGCTGTTGGCCGGGTATCGACGCGGGAGCAGCTGATCCGCAGGCTTGGCGAATTCGCCGAACGCGGGAACCTTGGCAGGGGGCTCGCTGCCCTGACCGAATATGTCGGAGCCACGCATTATCTTCTCGCCCGCTACGACCTGTCGCAGGACGAGGGTCTCGATTTCGTCATCTGCTCGGATTGGCCGTTCGATGTTGTCAAGAGACTGGCCAAGGTCATGTCCGGCCTGCACTCGAAGACGAACGAGCTGGAGAAGTGCCTTTCGGTGCTGCAGCCCAGCTTCATGTCGCTGCCTGATGATGTCGATATCAGCCGTGGCATCAGCCGCGAATACTGCTCCATCACCTTCAATGTCGGTCGCGTCCGCCTGTCGCTGATGCTGATGTTCCCCCAGGACGTCATCCTGTCGCAGGAAAGCGTCCGCGATGTCGGGCTGTTGACGGCCTATTTCGCCAGCTTCGCCAATGAGCGCAGCGTCCGCAGCGACCGCGATTTCGAACTGACCGAGCGCGAACTCGAATGTCTGTTCTGGATCGCCGAAGGCAAGACGAGCGACGAAATCGCCATGATCCTCGGCATCTCGCGCAACACGATCAACAATTACATCACCAGTGTCATGCGCAAGACAGCCACGAAGACCCGCTCCGAGGCCATTGCCTACGCTGTTCGAAACAATCTGGTCTAGGAGCGACGATCATGACCTATATCCTGCCGCCAAGCACACGCGCCTTTGAAGACGGCAAGGCAGGACGCCAGGTGAAGGTGTCGCGGGCATCCACGCTTGTGGCCCGCCTGCAGGCCATGCAGAAGCAGATCAACGCCAAGCACTTTGCCGTGCTGCGCCTGAACGGCAGCGGCCTTCCGGCGTCGCGCAAGCTCACCTGCGTGCTCGACAACTGGGGAACGGAATCGGAGCTCACCGCTCATGATCTGACCTCGTTCTACAGCGACCAGATGCTCGAGCATCTCGATACGTCGCTTCTGCCGCTGCTCTGGAATGGAACCGGTGAACACCAGGCGGCCGAAACATCGGATTTCTCGCGCTTCACACATCGGCTGAAGGGCCGCTTGCTGCCATTCTCCGGCATCGCCTTTCCGGTTCGTCTCGGCGCCCAGGGCAATGGCTATGTCATCTTCATGGGCAGCTATATCGACCTCAGCAGCGCGATGATCATCGACCTGCATGGGCGCTGCTGCCAGATCATGATCGATATCCTCGGCTCCGACGAGCGGCGCGTGCTGCCGTCCGAATCCTTGAGCGATCGCGAAATTGCCTGCCTGCAGATGGCCGGGGATGGCTACATCAGCGAAGAGATCGCCGAGAAAATGGGTCTTTCCGTTCATACCGTGAATGCCTATCTCGGCGTGGCGACGACGAAGCTCGATTCCGTCAACCGTATCCAGGCGATCGCCAAGGCAATCCGCCTTGGCTATATCAGCTGAATACCGTCTCTGTTTCCTGGTTCTGATCTTTGGTACGGACAACTCGGCGCTGATGCAGGGCGTTCAGCCTGCCATTGCCGTTGGATAGGACGTGACGAACTTCGCTGCATTCAGGCTTTTGGCGAGAAATGCGGTGTTCTCGTCCGGATCGCTGGACGGGCTCTGGAAGGCGATATGGTTGATTTCCACGCCGGCCTTGTCCTTGCCAAGTGCCAGCTGGGCATAGACGGTGACACCGTCCGGCTTCAGTTCAAGATCAAGGACGATTTCAGGCTGGGTATCCCAATCGAGATTGTAGTTGCCGCCGATGCCGAAATTCACCGTGCCCGGCAGGAAATACAGCTCTGCGGCCGACGAAACGAGATCGGCCAGGCTGCCGTGGGATTCAAAGCGCAGCAGCGCGATGAAATCTGCCGCGTCGATCAGGCGCAATTCCGTGGCGACCGGACGGATGGCTTCGGCTACAATTTTCTCGCGCTGTTCGGAATACTGGCATTTTTTCATCGACTTACGTCATCCGTTTCGGCTGCGTTGCATAAACCCGGTGAATCAGTTCGGCGACTGCCTTGTAGAAGACCGGTGGAATCACACTATCCACCGAGACTTGCGCAAACATTGAGCGTGCGAGGGGCGGATCCTCAAAAACCGGAATGCCGTTTTTTTCAGCTAGCTCACGAATTTTCAGTGCCACGAGATCCTGTCCCTTGGCCACGACCACCGGCGCGTCGCCTTCCTCCTTCACATAACGCAAGGCAACCGCAAAGTGGGTCGGGTTGGCGATCACCAGTGTTGCGCGGGGAACGGAGGAAATCATCCGCCGGCGGGCACGGTCCCTTGCGATCGAACGCAGGCGTGCCTTGATGATGGGGTCACCCTGCGATTGTTTCAGTTCCTCCTTCACCTCCTGCTTGGTCATGCGCAGTTCGGTGTACCAGTGGTGTCTGGTCCAGAAGAAATCGACGCCGGCGATCGTCGCTGTGGCGAAAAGAATGACGATCATGATCTGGTTGAGATCGTCGGACAGGGTTGCAAAGATCGTCAGCGGATCCGAAAACATCGATTCGAGGGAGCTGTAGTAGTCGTTCTTCAGCACCATGACGATAATGATCGAGACGATGATGATCTTGAACAGCGACTTGCCGAACTCGACAAGACCCTGAACACCGTAGATCCGCTTCAGGCCGCCCATCGGCGAAATCCGGCTGATTTTCGGTGCAATCCGGTCGAGCACGGGAGAAGGCAGGTTCTGCAGGACGGATGAGCCGAGGCCGAAGATGACGAGCAGGGCAAAGATCGGTATCATCAGTCCGCTGGTCGACCAGAATATGTGGGTGACCAATGCGACGACATCCGTGGATGTCTCGATGCGCCAGGCTTCCGGCTGTTCGAAAATGTCCTTGAGCGCCTCGGCGACGGTGGTGAAGCCCGTCGGCAGGAAAAACACGAAGAAGATGTAGATGGCGATGGTCGAGGCGAACATTGTCACTTCGCGCGAGAATGGCACGTTGCCCTTCTCGGCGGCATCGGAAAGCTTTTTCTCCGACGGCAGTTCGGTTTTACTGTCTTTGTCCTGGTCTTCAGACATCGGATCGACGCGCCCTCGTGCTGCGGCCGCAGCCTTTGCGCGACCGCCTGTTGTGATCCTGGCGTCGGCCGCATGCAAGAGGCCCGACCTCTTAAACACGCTGGCTTCACAGAAACCGCGGGGCCGGATGAATGTCTGTTCGGCAAACGCAAAATGCGCGCCGGGCTAAAGCTGGCGCGCATTCTGGTCGATTGGCTGGGTCGAGGGGAGCGGCGCTGGCGTCAGGCTGCCGCTTGCGCCTTTTCCTTCAGCTCGATCTGGCCGCTGGCGGCAAGGCGGATTGCTTCCTGCGTGATCGAGCGACGAGCGATGGCGATGTCGCGCGGGTTGATGCCCGCATCGCCGGCCGAGAGGTCGGATTCGATCATGCGGCGCTGGCGGGCGCCAAGCGATGCCAGGACCGATTCACGCAGTTCCATGCTGGAGCCGCGCAACGCCATGGTGATGATATCGCCCGAAACGTCGTTGAACAGCTGTACGCGGCTGCGCTGCGGCATGGCGAGGATGTCGTCGAAAAGGAAAATCTTCGGCCGGACCTTCTTGACGGCATCGGTGTTCAGGCTTTCGAGCGAGGCGAGCAGGCTGTCGACCTGGGTCTTTTCCAGTTCGTTCATGACTTCGGCGATCTTGATCGATCCGGTGGAATTCCGGTCTGCATCCAGTTCGCGCATCATCTCGAAAACGCGCGTCTCGATAATCGTCGCGGCCTTGGGGCTGACAGTCTTCATGTTGACGGCGCGGTTGATGATGTCGGCGCGGCCGGCCTCCGGAAGTTGCAGTAGCACCTTGGCACCGAAGGTCGAGGGCATCATCGACAGCACGTAGGCGATGGTCTGCGGATGTTCCTTGCCGAGATACTGGGCGACGAAGACCGGGTCTGAATCCTGCAGGCGGTCCCAGATATTGGCCTCGTAGGACTGGAAGGTGGTGCGCCGTCCCAGAAGGCCGTCGACCTCGTCCGGAGACAGGCCTTCCTCGAGGATGCCTTCAATGGCCTTCGCATTGTCCATGAGGCCCGCACCCTCGGTAAACAGGTCCTCGAACTCGTTGACCAGAATTTCCAGCTCGTGCGGCGGGATCGAGCGGAGCGACTGGGCCGAGGCAATGATCGCCTGCAGTTCGCTCTGGGTGAAGAACTTCAACAATTTTCCGGCGATGGGTTTGCCCATGGCAAGAAGGACCGCTGCAGCCTTGTCGATCTGGCTGAGAGGGCTTGTCGGCGCCTGCGCCGCGAAGTTGTCGAAATCCATCATGGATCTATCCCCTTGGCCCGAGACCGGGCTTTAAACTTTACTGGTACCCTTGATTTCGATGAGCTTCACACCGAAACGCGTTTCGTCGTTTTCAAGAACCGTGATTTCGCCGCGGCCGATCAAACGGCCGTTGACGACGATGTCGACCGCTTCGCCGATCTTGCGATCCAGCGCAATCGTCGCACCTTCGGTCAGGTTCATCAGGCTGGAGACCTGCATGCGGCTTGAGCCGAGAACGATCTGGACATCAATCGGAATGTCCATGATCAGATCGAGATTGGAAGTCAGGCTGCTGCCGGGCTCTGCCGATGCGGAACCGGCATCGAAGGATGAACCACCGAAATCGCTTCCGCCGAACGCCGTGTCGGCTGTGGTGTCTTCGCCGAAGCTGGTCGCTCCGAAATCGCCGCCGAAGCTATCCAGGCTGCTCGCCGTATCCTCGAATGCGCTGCCGAAATCCGACGTCAGGTCGGAGGTTTCGGTCGCACCGAAATCCATGCCGAAATCGGAGCCGGGCAGGCTGCCTGCCGTATCGCTTTTCAATACGCCGCGCAGATCGTCGATCGCTTGATCGAGTTCGTCATCGCCGACGCCAAGAATCGCCTGTTCGTCAATGGGTGCTTTTTTGGTAGCCATGTTTGAATTATTCCAGTTGAAACTTGCCCCAACCATACTGCCGGCCAGGTCGCGGTTCTTTTAACCCATGATGTGGTGAAGAATGTCGTTCTCGGAGCCGTGTGTGTCTTTTATGCGCACAGTGTATTTCGCGCCGGAGCGTCCGAACTCGCAGATGTACAGTTCCCTGCCATTGGCATTGACCTCGACGCGAACATCCTGGGCGTCGTGAAACGGAATGACGTCGCCCGGCTGCAGGCGGCTGATCGTGTCGAGCGTCAGGCTTTCGAGCTTGATCCGGGCCTCAAGCGTCACCGCCGAGCGGCGCACCTGATGCTCGAGATGCTCGTTCCAGTCCGACTTTGCCTTCTTGTTGTGTCCGACGCCCTTCGGGAAGACGACGGTTGTCTTCAGAAGCGTCTTCTGCGGCACGATCACCGAGAATGTCGAAAGCACAGGCCCGAGGCCAACCGTCACGTTGAGGCAGGCGGCGTAACAGTCCTCGACATCCGGATCCGGGGCAGGACGGTCGCTTGCATTGTAGGGGCGGCCGACCAGCGGCTCGAACCCGCCTTGGGCGTTGACCGCAGACCGCAGGACTTCTGCGAACTTCTCGAAGATCATCGTCGCGACGTCGAGTTCGATGGCCGAAAGCGTCCGGGGCTTCGGCTCCTCGATCGAGGAGGGCGGCGCACCGAGCAGCGTTTCCATCAGGGTAATGATGACCGGGCTGTCGCAGCTGAGCGTGAAATCCGGGGCCCAGTTGCGCAGCGACGCATCGCTGAGTGCAACAGCCGTGCCGAGATCGGTGATCAGTTCGCTTTTCAGACCAACGTCGAAGCCGGCATAGGCAATGGCGATGTCGAGCCCGGTTTCAGTCTTGAAGGTGTCCGGGAGGAATTCGGAGAAGATGTGCCCGAGATCGCTGCAGATCTTGCCGATCGTCTGGCTGTCGCCAAGTGCGCCGGTCATGCGCGCCAGAAGGCGGCGATCAAAGGGATGAACGTTGCTGGTGCTGGGTGCTGTCATGGATCAGGCCGCCTTGCTTTCGCCGCCGCCGCCCGGATTCATCATTTCCTGCTCGACGGCGTCGATCGACGGACGCTCGTAGGCGGAAATCGTCTTGCGGCCGTATTCGAGCGCAACCTGGGGAACCGAGCCGTTCATGTAGGCCAGCAGCGTCTGCTTGACGATAATGTACAGACGTCCCTGCTTGTCGCGCACCGTCTTGATGTTGGCAATGATCGGGCTGACGATGCAGTAGGACAGGAAGATGCCGAGCATGGTGCCGACGAGGGCGGCGGCGATCTTGCCGCCAAGCACTTCGGGTGGTTCGCTGATCGCGCCCATGGCCTTGATGACGCCGAGAACGGCGGCGACGATGCCGATGGCCGGAAAAGCGTCGCCCATCGTGACGAGCGCGTTGTAGCCCTTCATCTTGTCGTGGGTGATCGTATTGATTTCCTCGTCCATCAACGCTTCGATCTCGTGGCTGCGGGCGTTGCCGATGATGATCAGGCGGACATAGTCGCAGATGAAGGAGGTCAGTTCCTTGTTCTTCAGGACCGTCGGCGCCTGCTGGAAGATCGAGGATTCGTCCGGATTGTCGATATGGCTTTCGATCTCGTTGCGCGACTTGGTGCGCAGGTCGCGCATCAGGCTGTAGAGGACGCCGAGCGTATCGAGATAGTGGCGTTCCTTCGGGACCTTGTTGGTAAATGCCTCGCCCAGCGCCTTGCCGGTATCTTTGATCACCTTCATCGAATTGGCGATGATGAAGCCGCCGATGCCGGCGCCGCCAATGATCACGAGTTCGAAAGGCTGGTTCAACACCTCCATATGGCCGCCCATGGCGATATAACCGCCAATGATACAGCCGAATGTCAGGAGAAGGCCGATGATGATGTTCATGTTTTTGTCCGCCACAATCGCAATTTTCACGGCAACAGATACGGTTTCTGCCTTGCGTGAGGCTGGCCCAAGGGCCCTTTCCCGGCTTCTTCCGGAACAGGCTCGCGCAAGCAAAAGAATGCAGGTTCTGCGCAATGGGCGGGCCATGCGCGCCTTTGAATGTGGATCAACGGGGGTGCCGTCGTGACGACGACCTACACCAGCTACAAACTCATCACGGCCGATCTGTCGAAATCGCTGGAGCGGGTGGCAGAGCAGCCCGACGTTGCGCGCGAGACCGAATATTATCTGTCCAAGATTGGCGACGTGAAATCCATCGACGAGTTTTTCGCCGACAGCCGGCTTTATAACTATGCGATCAAGGCCCACGGCCTGGAAGACATGGGTTATGCCAAGGCCTTCATGCGCAAGGTACTGACGGAAGGGGTCGACACCGACGATGCCTTTGCCAAGAAGCTGACCGACAGCCGTTATTCCGAACTGGTCGAATCGCTCAATTTCGCCCGCAACGGCACCGCTGCAACCTCCTTCGACAAGGCGCAGAAGGGTGTGGCCGACAAATATGCCCGCCAGACGCTGGAACAGAATGCCGGCGAGGAAAACTCCGGGGTGCGACTGGCGCTCTATTTCGAGCGCATGGCGCCGTCGATCACGAGCGGTTACGGCCTTTTGGCCGATGACGCGCTGGCGCAGGTCGTGCGCACCGTGATGCAGCTGCCGGACGAGTTCGCTGCATCGGATATCGACAAGCAGGTCGATACCATCGAGAAGACGATCGATATCACCGATTTCAAGGATCCGGTGAAGCTTGGTAAATTCATGGAGCGGTTCACAGCCCTGTGGGAACTAAACAATTCCTCGGACCCCTACGATCCGCTCGCCGTCTTCGGATCCTCCAGTGGTTATGGCATTTCCTCCGACCTGCTGCTCTCCATCAACAAACTGAAACTTGGAGGGCTCTGACATGCAGACCGGTCTCTATGTTGCCGTCTCGTCGCAGATCGCGCTCGAAAAACGCATGAACACGCTGGCCGACAATGTCGCCAACTCCAGCACCGTCGGCTTCCGGGCCACCGAGATCAAGTTCAACCAGCTGCTTGGCGATACCCAGCCGACGAAAGTGTCCTTCGTCTCGGAAGGCCGGGAATTCATCAACACCAACAATGGCGGGCTGAAGCAGTCCGGAAATTCGCTGGATTTCGCCATCAAGGGCGATGCCTGGTTCCAGATCGAGACCCCGGGTGGTCCTGCGCTGACCCGCGACGGGCGGTTCACGCTGACGGAAAACGGTGACCTGGTTTCGATCAAGGGCTATCCTGTTCTTGATGCGGGTGGCGCGCCCATCCAGCTTAACAACACGGCCGGGTCTATCCAGGTTGGCCAGGATGGCTCGATCCACCAGAACGGCGCACAGGTCGCCTCCTTCGGTCTCTATGAAGCCAATTTCGACAATGGTTTTGCACGTTATGACAACAGCGCCGTGATCCCGAAGTCCAATCCGGAACCGGTGCTCGATCGTTTCGGCGTCGGCGTCATGCAAGGCTACGTGGAGGAATCCAATGTCAACGCGGTGCAGGAAATGTCGCAGCTGATCATGGTTTCCCGGGCTTTCGAAAACATCACGGCCCTGATGCGCGACAGCGAAGGCACGCTGGACGAAGCGATCAAAACCCTCGGCGGCAGCAAGTAAACCGGTATCGGGACAGGAAACGGCATGCAGGGCGAGAAAATCCAGATCCGCAAGACATCGACGTCGCTTGCAGCGCTTGCAGGCCTCGTCGGACGATACTCCAACCCGGATTTCTCGATTGCGCCCGGGGGGCACGTCAAGACGATTTCGGCTGGTCACTACACCGTTAGCGGATTGTCGCGTCATGTCCGCCTCGGCGAGTTCGTCGCGCACAGGAGTGCGACCGGGATTCATCTTGGCGAAGTCGTGAAGGTGGAACAGGAAACTGTGGTCGTCTGCCCGATCGAACCGGGCGATCCGATCGGGATCCATGACATTGTCATCCGCAAGGGTGCCTTCCGCGTCGCACCGACCGAAGGCTGGTGCGGACGCACGATCAATGCGCTTGGCGAACCGAT
>Ga0307513_10002361_pt1 | contig 26231 bp, 10 predicted proteins | sample 15_EM_MG_FD_202174 | JGI IMG/M metagenome (GOLD analysis project Ga0307513, IMG submission 202174) | Populus trichocarpa ectomycorrhiza microbial communities from riparian zone in the Pacific Northwest, United States - 15_EM | ecosystem: Host-associated > Plants > Roots > Unclassified | place...
CCCCACCCTCTCCCTTCTCTGCATCTTTCTCACTTTAGCCTTTGATTTTCCTCCCCTCCCTTATGGATTTGATTCCTTTGGGTTTTAATTTTCTTGTTGAGTCTGTGCCACAAATGGAATTGGAATAGTAGATCCATTCCTCCCTTCTCTGCATCTTTCTCACTTTACCCTCTGCCTTTGATTTTCCTCCCCTCCCTTATGGATTTGGTTCCTTTGGGTTGGAATTGGAATAGTAGATCCATTCCTTTTTTTTTGTTTTTCATATCCGTGGATTTCTACAACCCCCTGCCATTTGATTAATTACAATGAAATGGATGAACTTTCCCTCGAACAATCAACGCTATGTGCAGTTGAACGTTGTTGCGGTCAAGGTTGTAGGAGAAGCAGAGAGGACCATTGGGTTTGAACCGGTTTGGAAGGGGAAAAAACCGAACCGAACCGAACCGAAATTAATCGGTTTGAACCGGTTTTCGGTTCGGTTCGGTTCAAAAAATTAAAAAAAAATAAATTCGGTTTGGTTGTTTATTTTGGTTTAAAACCGGACCGAACCGGAAATGCTCAGCCCTACCCTGTCCTTTTCAATTAGTGAAAGCAAAAAATTAGGTCCCTTCCTCGTGTTATTCTTGGTCCCCTACTCTCCCTCCTCCTCCAAAATTTTGATAATGTTTGTAACGTGTTGATCCCTTTTTTTTTAATATTTTTTTAAATATATTAAAATAATATATTTTTATTTTTTAAAATTTATTTTCTATATTTGTATATTAAAATTATTTAAAATTATAAAAATATTAATTTAAAATAAAAAAATTTCAAAAATATCTTCTAAACAGAAAAAAACAAAAAAAAAAGATACTATTCCTCATATATGCTTTCCCACTTGCATACCCTTTTTACCCACCCCTTTTCTATCCAGTCACCACTACACGTCGCTAATGCCAAAAACAGGTGTACACTACTTCCATTTTCAGTGCTCCGCCAGAAGCCGAATTAGAAGTTGATTTTATAGCCGGATTAGAAGTTAACTAGACTGTACGGAATACGCAGCGGGTCGGATTAAATTTTTTTAATTTAAAAAATTAAAAAATAATTATTTTTTAAATAAAAAAAATTAATAATTAAGTTAAATATTGATTAATTTTATAATATAATAGGAAAATAAAGCTACAATAAAAAATATTATCTGGAAAAAGATGTCAACCCTTCTTAACTTTTCAAACATGCAACCTATATTATAAAACTGGGAGCACAATAAATGAAAACATTATAAAGCACAATCCCTAAGAAATTGAAAGGAAAAAATTATACAAAAAAAACCCCAAATAAAAAATAGTAATTAAAAGAATGAAGGTCGTAACCGAAATAAAAATAAATTAAATGACAATAAAAAAATTTCAATTTGAGAGTTAAATTGAAAAGGATAAAAACATCAACAAAAAAAATCAAAAAAATGAGAAGTAAAATAAACAAACACAATACACTATAAACTTGAATTGAATGATGAAATAAAAAACAATAAAACTCTTATAAAAGGGTCAAGGGAAAAAAATCAAAAATCAAAATAATAAAGATCAAATTGAAAACATCAATACATGATAAAAAAAAAAAAAGTTGAACATGTAGAATATTTCAACATGTTTTCTTACTTAAATATATTTCTAAAATTAAATTGAAAAACTTATACACGCATCTAATTAAATAAATCAAGAAACATTGTGTAAAGAAAAGAAAAAAAGATCATTAACGATATATAAAAACAAAACTAGAAAAACTAAGACACAAATATAGATCAATATATTTTATATTGCAACACGGGTCATTTATTTGGTTGTGTTTAATAAATTTATTTATTAAAATAAATTTATAATAGAAATTGACACACACATAAAATTTATTGAATAAAAAAAAATATTATGCAAAGTTGCATATATTAAAAATATTATAAAAAATAAATATTTTTTTATTTTTAAAAACCGATTTAATCTATATAAAATTTTTTTTTTAATGAAATGAATCATACTAACCTCCTCAAAATTAAACACATCCCATGTAATTAAAAATTACTAATTGTTATTCCAAAAAGGCTAAATAAGAAAAAGCAATCCCAAAGAAATAAAGTACAAACTTAAAATTAAAAAAAAAACATATAAAGAAAGGTTTTAATTAAAAAAATTAAAAAAGAATGAGGCCAAACGCTGCTAGGCCTCGTAAGCCAGACCCAGTGCCTGATCATAAAGGTCAGGCCCATGCACGATCCTTATATATTTTTTTAGTTAACAACCCCATGTCATCCACCCCAATTCATTTTGCAAAAAGTAGATGAAGCGTCGTCTGGTACTCTTTGGATTCAGTGGTTGGAAAAACAGGGTTATTATTTGTTCCTTTTAAAAAATCATTTTTAAATCATTTTGACCCAAAAACATCTAGAAAATACCATAAAACCTTGTTATACTAGTCCATGACCTCCAAAAACACAATAAAACAGCCACAAAATCCAAAATCAACTCAAAACCAAAAATCTTCTTGAGCTCATATTTGTTTTTTCAGGCATTTTCAATGTAAAACAAACACCTAATATAACATCTCCTCATCATATGGAATCATTTGGCACAAAAATCAATCGTTTTTGTGGCCGAAATTGTTGTAGCAACAATTTTCTCTCTATAGACTGGAATTCAGCGAGCCCTTCTCTCCTCCACCTAAAAATGAATAAAAAATTACGAAAATAAAGTTTGGTATCAAAATAAATTTTTAGAAAATTAAAGGAATTGATCACCTGATAGCTAAGAAAGACAAGAGACTAAAATGTATTTTTCAAACAAATTTCAAATCCACCACATATTTGAACTATCCTTTTGCTTCAGTTCCCTAACTCTCATTTCGACCTTCCCTCCTAAAAAACATGCAAAATTGGGTGCTAATTTGGGCTCAAATAGCCCAATCATGCAGGAAAAAACATTTCAGGGTCAAATTAAAAATTTTGAAAAAATTTCACTAATATAATCCTCAGTGAATTGTGAGATTCTGAACAGTAAAAAGGGCTATAATATTTAACCAACATGTTTTAGTTTTTGTTAATTTTAATACACAAATATGCAGACATTGTTAAAAAAAATTCAAATGATGAGAAATTTAAAATATGAATAAAAGATTTTATACTTGCATTTAATAAAATTAACGGATAATTATATACGAAAATAACTATTAATGAAATTGTTGATGATACCCATTGAATAAACCAAGAAATAAAGAGATAGATGCAGATAAAAAAATTATAATCTCGTGTCACCTCATGCTATTTATTTCTTATTGAATTATATATCAATATTTAAAAAAAAAATCAACACAAAATAAACCACTTGCATAGTTCCTTTTCTTATTAATTTCACTTGCATGGATCAGATTTCATTGGATAAAAATAGACACACAAAAAACAATTATTGGATAAACATTAAGGGAAAAAAAGAAATACCATGAAGGGCCGTAAAAGCAAAACAGCACCTATTAATATTAGAAAAATATGTTCTATTCTTATAAGAAAAACAAATTAAAAGTTAAACAATACTTTATTAAATAATATCCCAAACACATTTTTAATTAGCTTATTTAAATGAATTTCAATTAAATATTTCAAGACCCGACTTGACTTAAAAAAAATAGAATTATTGAAGAGGATCTCATTTAACCTGTTTTTTTTATATAAATATTAAGATGATGATATTTCAGATAGAAATAAGTCAGTTTAGTTAACCAACAAAACTCGTTGTCCAAGTCATTAACTTGTTTAGGTTTAATAAATTATTTTATAAAATCCACCTTTCATTTAATTATATGACACTAAAAATAGATATTCATAAGAAATAGATCAAATAAAATAAAAGATAGAAACAAAAAAATTAATTTTATTGATTTTAAATTTTAAAAGAAAAATTTTAAAGAAAAGAAAAAAAAGAAGGCTAGGTGACTAGGCCTAGGTGAGCAAGTGTGTTTGGCCTATAAAATGAAAAGGCCATGCACATGGTCCTACAAGCCTAAACTCGCATACCTGACCTTTTAATTTTTTGGTTGGATGATGAGGTGAATGGCATGTCATTTGTCCTTTAAAAAAACAATCATACACCATGTCGTTTACTACGATATATGATGTGTCATTTTAAAACCAATTTTCTTACCACTAGAAAGGTGGTCGGAAAATCAAGGCTGATAAATTTTCAATCTAAAAAATTAATTTTCAATCCATTTTTACCTAAAAAACACCCTTATAAGTTCAAAAAACTAATTTCTCAACTCAAAACGCACCTAAATTGGTTCAAAAAACACAAAATCAAGTTAAAAAAAAATTATTTATCAAGTCTAGTAAACTTTTCTCGGCAAGATAAAGAGTAAAAAACATTTAAACATAACTTACCTTATCAAATGAAGCTCGTTACGCTAAGAACAACTAGTTTCGTTGTTGAAATTTGGTTGACCATTATCTTTTTCTCTCTTTTTTTATATTTTGGTGACTTTGTCTCTCTCTTCTCTCAAACATAAAGACAGAAAGGTAAACAAAATAAGTTTTTGGACAAAAACAAAAATTTTAAAAACTAAAGGGATGAAAATGAAAAACAACTTAATTTTGAAAGTAAAAATATGAAAAAGACACGACTTGAGTATTAAAATAATCCTCAATTTTACACCTAATTTCAAATTCAGGCTCTCCATTTTCAGTAATTTTCAAGCAACAAAATTGAACTTGATTTTGTCAAGTTGAGTATAAAAAAAATGTTAGAACCTTTTATTGATACCTCAAGAACCCCATAACAAACTAAGACAGCTTTATTCTCTCAATTCAAGCAAGATAGAATTTGTTTTCAATTTCATCCCCCAATGATTTTTTTTATCTGTTAACTTTGGTCATTAAAAATGCAACCCTTCAGTTATTTTTTCTCTCCAGATTTGGTCTCTAGTCTTTTGATTAGTATTTTTTTTATTTAAAATAATTTATAAAATTTAAATTTCTTTTCAGTTTCATCTTCCTTGGATTTTTTTCATATGTTAAACTTGGTCCCCATTATATTATTTTAATTTCTATTTATATTATTTAAAATGGTTTATATAATTATTATTTTTTTATTTCATCCTCATTAGGTTTTTTTCCTATTGAATTTGATCTTCAAATTTTTTATTGCAATTTTTTAACCAATAAAAGTTTTTAGTTTGATTTTATTTTATGATTTTATCATTTAATATTAATTTTGTCTAGTGTTAAAAGGTTCACCTGGATTTGCTTAGTTTATTTTCTTTTTTTTAGTTCATTTTTTTCTGTTTCATTCTCAGACCTTTTTTTTTAATCTTTTTTTCCACTTCCTATAGGATTTTCCATTTACTTTGAAAACAACACGGATTACCTAGAGCTTTTTCTTTTTACTTTGTTTAATTTAGTTATTTTTCTAAGGATTTTTGTTTTTGAATTAAATTAAATCGATTGATTAAATATAAGCATCAAATGTTGGTTTTATGGTATTTTTAGGTTTGCTTTTTGAGTCACCATTCTAACAACACGAGGGATCTCTTTCAATTACCTAAATCATAGATTTTTCTTGCTTTATGTCGCATTAATATCGTTTTTACATCTCTTTTAATTGTTAAAAAATTGCTTAATTAAAAAACTGACGACAACAAACTCTCAACCAAATTTTTTTATTTTATAAAAAGTAAAAATGACATCATTTTGAAAAAAAAAATTAATCAATGAATTTTGACCCGGTTTTGATTGCATTTTCACGGTATTCATTGGGACATGGGTCAACTAGATTTTTTGATCGTTTACACTAGATCAATTCTCCCCTAATGTTTTTCGAAACCCGACCCAACCTAAGCCCCGGGTCCTTTGGGTCATCAGTCAACCTGTTGGGTCGAGCAGAAATTAAAATAGTGGATTTTTATTTTTATTTTTTTTCAAATTTGATCCTCATTCTCTTGATTTTGATTTTTGTGAATTTGATTTTTTTTTCTTTTAAATTTTTCCTTTCAATTCAAGATTTGATAATATTTCAGATTTGACCCTCAATATTTTGAATTTTAATTTTGATTCTTAGCCTTTTATCAAATTTTAATTTGTTTTCAATTTCATCATTAGATTTATAATCTTAATTTTTTAATTTTTTTTTAATTTGGTCCTCATTCTCTTGATTTTTATGTTTTATTTTGAGATTCTTTTGTTAATTTGAATCCTTTTTTTTTCTTCCAATTTTTCTCTTCTATTCAAAATTTTAGGTTGCCCTCTCAATTGTTTATATATATATATATATATGAGGTCTTTATTTTTTTAATTGTTATTTTTTATTTTATCATTCGACATTTGATTTATTGGGATCTAGCCTATGTTGTTTTTCCCATATTTTTTATACCCGACCCAAGAGTCGATCCGGGACAAGTTTTGAGCATTGAGTCAAGTGGGTTGACCCGAGTTAAGCCAAGTCAACCAAATATTCTTATTTTATAAATAAGAAAAAATGAAATCATTTTAAAAAAATAAAATAAAGAAAAATAGTCAACAATTTTTACCTGATTTTTAACAGAATTTGTCGCAGGTTAACTGAGACATGGATCAACCCGAGTTTTTTTTATCGTTCTACGTTAGATCAATTATCCCCAGTCCCTTTTAAAACCTAGACCAGCCTAAGCTCTAGGTCACAGGTCAACCTTTCTGGTCGAGCCAAGTTTTAAAATAATGGCTTTTCAGATAGGATGTTCATGTTTAGTCACTAACTAGAATTATGAATTTGAAAAATCAACATAAATTTATATCGTTTTGTTTTCCTGATTACATCATTCAAAATTGTTTATTTTAAATAATAAACTTTGTTATTTTATTTGGTTTGCTTTCAATTAGATTATTGCCGTCTCACGATCAATGTAGAAGGTTTAGCTGGATGACCCAGGTTTTTTTAAGATCATTTTTTTATTTTTATTTATTTTATCATTTAAAATTTAATTTATTTATCTTGTTTGTATGATTCTGCTTACAAGTTTTAGCTACCTCACCCGAGTTTCTTCATGATTTTTTTCATACTTTTTTTGGTGCATTAGTTTTTTACTTTTAACTTTTTCCATATGTTATTTTAATGGCTCACGCACATTAATCTTTTTATAGAAACTTAATATATATTTTTAATTATTTTATAATAAATACAAATCTTAGCTTTGTTGATTATTACCCGTGACAGGCTAGATGTTGCAGGTTTGAATACTAGGGGGTGCAACTGTTTTTTTAAATTACGGTAGATGACAATAAGGTTTGAATCTTTGTTGATTATTCAATTTTTTATTAGCTTTCAATTATACAAATATGAACTTATTATTTTATTTTTTTAACTTGCTTTCAATTATAATTTTTTTTATAAAAATAATACTTTTAATTAAAAATATTATGTTAATTAAAATAAATAAGAGATATATTAATAAAATAAATTATCCTTATCAAAAAAAATTTCTAAAACTTAGAACATTTTTATATTTTTAAAAAATTAGAGTCTCTCCGCAACGTCGCTTCCACGGACACCTTCGTAGAATACCATAAGGTTTCCAGAAATAAAATTCATATAAAATTTTGTGCCAAAAAATCAAGAATATAGAGGCGGGGGCTGCTACCTACTCTACACGTGTTCTTTTGTTGATCTGATTTGCTTTTGTATATTTTGTTTTATTTAAATGTTGTTTTTTAAATTACGGTAGATGACCAGATGTTTATTAATTTTTTATTAGTAGTTGTTTTGTAAAGTATTTTTTATTTAAAAATATATTAAAATTATTTTTTTTATTTATAAAAAATTATTTTTAGCATTAACATATCAAAACGATTTGAAAATACCAAAAAATATTAATTAAAAAAAATAATAAAAATTTAATTTTTTCTTAAGAAAAAATACTTTTAAAATATAAAAACAGATAGGATTTCAGGAAAGCAACTTAACTGGGCACTGCTTAAAATCTGGTTATTATCCACAAGTAGATCCTGTTTATTTTTGCGTTTCAAAAATGTTTTTGAAAAAATTTGAATTTTATTTTATTTTTTTCTTTACTTCAAATTAATATTTTTTGGTGTTTTTAAATCATTTTGATGCGCTGATATCAAAAATAAATTTTAAAAAATAAAAAAGTATTATTTTGATATATTTCTGAGTAAAAAATACTTTAAAAAGTAATCATAACCACACTCCCAAACAAGCTCCAGAGTCTATAATAAAAAAACTCTCTTTTCCGTTTTTTTATAAACTAAAAAAAGAGATTAAAGTAAAATCATATATGAAATTTGACCTCAGTGGTCCTTCCATAGCTTTTATTTTCTCGTATATATATAACAAATCATATAGGTCAAAAGATCACTTAACACATGCACATATTTTCATTTTCATTGACGATTTACAAAAAGTATTATTTTTTAAAATCTCCTTTTGGACTGCCTTTCACGTCAACACTAAATATCTTTTTCGATGAAGTTTTAAACAAGTCATTTATATTTTTATTAATATATCTACATAAAAATATTTATGAAAATGTGATTGGCAAACCCAACTATATAGTAGGAGTAGCCTCCTAGAAAGCAATTAAAGGGCATGGAAACATCACTAATAAGTAGGAGTAGCCTTTTGTTTTCGTCATTAAGCTTTATTTTTTAATTTGATCTTCAAAAATAATGTTGTAAAGGTATTATGTGATAGGATTTGTTTTGGTTGGATGCTCCCATTAAATATCAAATTTATAAAATAAAATTTTAGACCATTGTTACAAGGACCAAAATTAACATAAGCTAAAAAAACAAAGCTATTTTTCATTTGCTATATTAAAAAGGTGCGAAACACTTCAATTTGGTCCCTCGAGTTTTACTTTTTGCATCTTTATTCCTTGTTCCTTTAGGTTTTTATGTTTCGGTTATCAATTTTATTTTTGTCATGTTTGAGCCCTGAGATATTAAAAGAAGAGAGAAAATCATTGGAAAATAAAGAGGAGAGAGATGATTTATCTTGCAATATAAAAGGTCGATCTTAGTGTCAATAAGTTTGTTCTTACAAAGAAAATTGAATAGAGATGGTGTTGCCCATTAAACATGCTGAAAAAATTTAATCGAGGGTTGTAAATTTCATTTACTCGATTGGATTTTTTTTAGAGTAATTAAAGGGTGTTTTTGGATTAAAAATGAGCCTATTGAGGTTGTTATAATGTTTTTAGATGAAAATAAGTTAAAAATCAGCTTTTTAAAGTCTCAAAACTTAGACCTTGCTTTTGTGGCAAGAAACTTTATTAGTGTATGATACATAGTCTGCGCAGGTAGATAATGTATCGTCTAACTTATTTTTTCTATTTTTTTTTTAAAAAAACTCATACGCCTTTTCTTTTCTTGAAGAGAGAGAGAGAGCAGAGTGCGTGTGCCTAGCTTGGACTTTTACCTTTTGGAACAGGCATACGAGTTGGCTTTTCAGAATCGATAGCGCTTAACTTTTTTTTATTGAATTTGTTTTTTAATTGGATTTTTAATTAATATTATCTTATTTTTTAAAATTGTTTACTTTAACTAGTTTTTAACTAGCAATAAATCTCCTGGATGGTTTCATAATTTCATAATATTTCCAAGAGATTATTGTGAATTATTTTTTATGATAAATTTAAGATAGATTAGTTGTATTTGTATTATACATTTATAAGATTAAAAATCATATACACTTAGCAATTAGTGTAAGATTCCAAAATAAATAAAAGAAAATGTATAAAATGAAAATGATAGTTAGAGGCACAAACATTTGCATTTGTATTTATCTTTTACTTAGTATTCATATTTTTTTATCATTTAATATATTTTTAATTCATTATATTAAATGAGACATCGTTTTTTATTTCTTAATTAATAAATTTAATGATATTAAAAACATATCTATAATACAAATACTTTCTTCTCTTGAAAATTAACTTAAAAACCTACTTTGAGGCAGTTATTAACAAAGCAACTAATTAATATAGGATTAGTTTCACTAATCATATAACAATGAACTATTTGATTTTTTTTTCATTTTCAATTTTTGTTCATTTCAATCATACCTTTCTATAACCTAACTAGAAGAAATTAGGCTTACAATTAGGATAAAAATAGAAAATTTAAAGATAAAGAACTAACATGTAAAATATAGAAAAAATATATGATTAACCACACATTAGCAATAATTTTTATTTTAGTCCCAATGTTTATTTTCTCATTTTTTTCAATCATTGAGTTAGAGAGATGAGAGAGAAACTCTTTTAAAAATAGCAAGGAGAGAAAAAATAGTTGGTTGACACTAATTTCAGCTATAAAAAAACTTAATCTTGTTGTCAAATGACTCCATTCAATGAGAGAATTTTTATTGTGGTGTTCTTTAACCTTCACCTTGTCTAAAATGATAGATCTGAGTTCTAAAAGTTTTATAATTTGAGGTTAATCTTTGATTTTTCAATGGATTTATTTAGATTTTTAGAGTGTTTTGTGGGAGTTTTCGGGCAAGAATTGGTTGAAAAAAATAGAATTTGGATAAAAAAATCATTTTCCTTAATCTTCTTGCCCATCCTTGTGGTGTTTGAATTAAAAAAAAAAAAACTTATGACAAGAAAAAATATTATTGACCCATATACATGGATTGTTTTGTAATAGGCCCAACTGTACTGGGCACTCAGATTCATCCGTGTGAGCTCATTTTTTTATTGATTCTTTATTTTTTATGTTTTGTTTTTTTTTTAAAAAATTATTCTTTAATGCTGGTGTGTTATTGAATTTTATTATTCAATGTTAAATTGATTGCAAATGAGTTTTTATATTTTTGTTATATAATAAAATAAAAAAATTAATTAAACCTAAGGGAGTCCACAACTCGGATCACAAGTTTAGTGGGTTAACTATTGTTAATCTAACCTATTTTTTTTCCCTTGATTTTTTTTTTGACTTGCTGAGTTGATAAAATTATGTCGAAACAACTTTTATATAATTTAACTTAAAACTGAGGCTAAATAAAAAATTGAATTGAGAATTTTCAAGTTTAACCTATTATACCAAGTTTAGTAACAATATCAAAAAAATTTCTTACCATTAAGATTATTTTTTATATTTAAGAAATTTTTATTCCAAACCACAATGATAAAACAAGAAACAACCTAGTATTTACTGGTCCATGATCATTGCAAGGGCATCTCCAACGCAAGAGATAAAAGAGAAGCTAAAGTGTAAAAAAAAAAAAAAAATCATTTTAGCTTTTTTTTCTTTTTATTTAGTAGCTCCAACAAGAATAAGGATAGTCAAGATGTCTCTTATCCCCTCTCAAATCTATTCCTACATATCCCTTCAAAAGATCAAAACCAATAAAGTATTTTAATAAAAAAAAAAAAATTATATAAATATATATATATATATATATATATATATATATATATATATATATATATATATATATATATATATATAAAAGACTTTAATCTATATGAATAAAAATAAAATGCTCCCTTCTCGTACAAGTGGCTCTTGAAATAATTCTAAAAATAAATAAATAAAATAACATTTTGGGACTTCAAAATATCCCGGAGATGCTCCAAGTAAAGGCCAAGGAACTATTTATTCAGATAAGGCATTTGTACGCCAGCCATTTGGGCAACTAGAAAAGACATGTAAGATTCAACCCTACCAAAAAGGCCTGCACTTTTCCTGTATTTATCATCATTATTTGATTTGATGTGATATACCCTAAACTGCCCCTCCCTCCCTCCCTCTCGATTCATTGACTGTCGATGCCCTTGCGTCCTTTCGCTATCGGAATCATTTTGTCTTTACGTGTGTGTTCAGCTGGGAGATGTTGTAGATATTTTTTAAAGGTACTTGATGACTACTCAACAAATAAAGCTCAAGGGTATATTTGGGAGTGAGTATAATTACATTTGATTTCTTAAATGTTTTTTATTTAAAAATATATTAAAATAATTTTTTTATTTTTTAAAAATTATTATATTAAAACGATTTAAAAATATAAAAAATTAATTTAAAATTAAAAAAAAACGAGATTCTAACGAACTCACTCTCGAGATGCTGTTTGAGAATAGAACCCAAACAACGATTTAAATTTTTTAATTTTTTTTAGTATTTTTAGATTGTTTTGATGGGTTGTTGTGAAAAATAAATTTTAAAAAATAAAAAAAATTATTTTAATATATTTGAAAATAAAATATATTTTAAAACATAACAGAAATTATACGAGTATGCCACTTGTACCACTAGCGATACAAATCTTGCATTATCTTTAACTCTCAGCAAGGCCCACACCTCAGGCTAATGACAGGAGAGGTTTAAGAAACGCAACACCGCAGTGCTGACACTTGAATATGATGTTCCTGGTCAAAATCCTAATACGCCGAGAACCTGGTATCAACAGCGGACAGATGCTCTGGATAGAAGACAGTAAAACATTAATATCTCTTTTATCACTGTACCGTTATTTACTATCAAAATAATTCTTTTAACCTCATAAATAACATTTTATATAAAAAATATCTTAAAAATAACAAATAAAACACTTTTTTTTTGTTATCTAGAATTTCCTAATATGGAGTTGCCAACTAATACTATAGTTACTAAAAAACCTAATGGTTTACGAGAGTTTGGATAAGGGGACTAGTTGTGTAGGGGAAAAATACATCACCCATAATACACCTTACCTAAGGTAAACTGCATTGTTGTTGATTGATTGTTTTTATAGGTCAAGTTTCTATCTGTCAGTCTCATCTAAGATTCAAGACAGATCTCCCTTCGTGAGGAAATATATACCTTATTGAACTAAATCCTTACAGTTTCAAAGCCTAGATTTAACATCGTATTTATTTCTAATTTTGTTTCTTTAATACATGAGGGTATACTTCACAATGTAATTTATCTCCCAAAAATTAAGGTCTACATCTAAATCCTAACACTTCGGATAATAAACTAATAGTTGTTGCGAGATTTTTGGTATTTTGACCAAACCCTAATGGATAGACTATAAACCGTTTACAATATCTATTTTGCATTTTAAAACATGATAAAAATACAATTTTATTATTTTTTTTAGAAAATATGCATGAAATTAAAACCTTTAGGATTCGGCCGTATACACGAAAACAAAACATTGTTTTTTGAAACGATTGATTTTTTTTATATTTTTTGAAATTTTAGAGAAAAATAAGATATTTTTAATATCAGGTTCGTATCTTATAGTATGAGTCCATGACCCGATATAAGACAATTATTGGAGAAACACGTGAAGAACTCATAAATGATTCAAAATGGTTAGTGATTTTTTTTAGATTTTTTAGGCTTTTTATTAGGCTTGTGTGGCTAAACATTATAATATAAACAAATTAAAACTAAGGGAAAGACATTAAGGTGTGTTAGACAAACTCACCCTAAGTCTAGGGAATGGGCTGGTTGGGCCCGAGACCCAAGCCTAGTTCGATTGAGTTGGGTCGACTGAAGGTCCAACAATTTCTTTTCTTTTTTTTTTTTATAAAAAAAATAGGCTAGACTCATCTCAGCCTATACGGCTGGGCTGAAATGGGTCCAGGCCTTAAATTACATAGTCATTGGCCTAACCCAGTGACCATATTAATTATATTCTTGTTGCATAATGTGAATTCACATTCTATATGTAGGTTCCAGAGAAGGGAAAAGGTTTACAGGGAAGGAGGGAAAAGAGAAGAAGGTTACTTGGCGTAGAGGAGGTGTTTGGTTGCTGTTGCTGGGAGGTCCGACGTGAGGATGATGGACACGCTGATGGAAAAGCTAGCTGTTGGAGGGGCTGGTTTGAAAAGGTTAGCATTACTGGAAGAAGGAGAAGTTGAAGTTGATGAAGAGAGGTTGGTTCTCACACTGGAGAGAAGGAAAATCTTGCGGTGATGGTTGGAATGGGTGCTCCTGTGGTTGGTTTGGAAAAGAACAAAAGTGGTTGGTTGGGCAGCTAAAAAAGTTATTTTTTGGCCTCTTTCTCTTCGGATTTCTCCCTCTCTAAAGCATGAAGTTCACCCTTATTTATAGGGGATGAAAGATGAACATTTGGTCTTTATTAGGAGTAAATCTTGGCCCTTGATTCAAAGAGGAAGGATCCTAACAGTTGGCTAAAATTCATCATCATAAGCTGTGAAATTTGGCTGAAAAAGGCTGATCGGGTTAGCCTCTTTGGAGCGGCACCATGATGGCTACAGGGTGACCAACCGACAAGAATTACATTGGGGTATAATATAGTGTTGGGCCATCAGAGTAGTGTCTTGTTTGTCCTGTTTGATGGAGAGATGAGACATTAAATGCCCTTAAAAAGTAGCCATCCGAGCAGTCTTTCAGGTACATTAAAGATGATGAACAATAGCTAGACAACAAAGTCGTTTGGTGCCCTTTTTGTTTTTGTTTTTGTGTTGGTCAAAACGACGTCGTTTTATACCAATACAAACTGTTTTGGTCAAAATACACTATTTTATTTGAATAAAACACACTGTTTTATTTAAATGAAACAACGCCGTTTTGACATCTTTAAGGTTTTGATTAGAGATTTGACTAAAATTTAATCTAGTCCCTTGTCTTTTGATTTTTTTAATTACATCCCTAATTGACTTCAAACTTTTAATTTAATGCGATTTTACCATTGCCAAACTCAAATATCAACCCTGAAGTTCAACACCTTTTTATTTTGATAATTGATTTTGGATTTATGCAAATTGATCATCAATTGACCATTTAACTTTCAATTTGCTTCAATTTCACCCATGTTTTCAACCAAATTGAGTCCTCGAAGTTTAACGCCTTTTTAAAAAGGATCATTGGTTGTGAATTTCTTCAATTTAACCCTTAAGCGACCTTAAAGTTCAATTTTTTTTGCAATTTTATCTTCAATTTCAATAAATTAACTTTGTAAAAATTAAGTTTGGTCCTTTAAAATTTCAATCTTCTCTATTAAGCTCAAATTGGGCTTCCAAACTTAATGTTTCACTAATTAATTCTCTAATAAAATTAATTTGACCATTTAAAAGTACAATCAAGTCCTTGCACCTAATTAAATCTTTTAATTTGACCCAAATTAATCCTTAAACATAATTAAATTTTAATTTGGCCCATGATTGAATCAAATTGGCCTATTAAAAATTCAATTAAGTCCCTGAACTTAATTTTCATACAGATTCGTTTAATAATTATTTAATTTGACATTGAATCTGCATTATTTCTTCATTTTTAGGTATATAATAAGGTATGATTAGGCTTCTAATTTTGTCCAAAACTCTAGCTTGATTCTTTTATACATTTGAAACGCTTTTCAGCCTTTTTTTTTTTTATCAAGTTTCCATTTATTATTATTATTATTATTTTGTTTTTTGTTTTTTTATTAAAAGGAAAAAGGTAAATTTTGGAGGAAAAATCTAAAAATAGATTATGATAGTTACTCCTTTATTTACAATGCTTACGATAAAAATGTCTCATAAGAGGCTTTAAATAACAAGCTTGTAAAGAAAAAAAAGAGATATTATGGATTTACCAGATCGATTAATCCTTCCAAAAACATTAGAAGTGAGGGCTCAAAGGCGCGTTCAGGAAGAGATAGGGCTAGAAAGATTCCATGTAGAGAATGTGATCATAGACTTAAACATCTCTATGAAGGACTCCATGTAGAGAATATGAGAAAATTAGACCTTGAGGATATGATTTATACTGATTTAAGAAAGACGTATTGAGTCGAGCCAACGACAATAAACAAAGATGGTGCTTGAAAGGTAACCCAAAAAGGAGTTTGTTTTCCTTCTTAATTTTGCATTTATATTTTGGTTATTTTTGCCTTTTATTTGCATTTCTCTTTACATTAGGGATAATGTAGATTTTTAGTGTGGGGGGAGGATTTAGGTTGTGTTTTAATTATGTTTTTATTGTTTTTTTTAAAAAGAAAATGAGTTTTGATTTTTGTTCTTGTGGTTTTCAACAATTTTTGGCTGTGTATGACATGAGCAAGATTCAATTAAGCTTGAAAAATTCATAACATGATTGAATAAATAATGTTTCAACTTATAATTAATTAGTTTAGATATTGTTCTTGAGGATGATAATGACTAAATTTAGTAAACTAAAAGCCAATAAGATTTTGAGCCTTTAGAGTGACACATCTATTCTAGTCTCATTTTTTTCCTTTCATATGAGATATTCTTCTGTGGATATGTTTCTCTACAACTTGCTTTAATTCTCTTCGTGATCACATTGACACATGCAAGCATTAACTTGATTAAGGCCCTTTTTGTTATAAGTTATATATGTCAAATAACGTACCTTGTAAATAATTTTCCCCTTTGTTGAACCCCTTTGAGCTTTATTTCATTTATTGTAAACTCATGTTATAAGCTTTAAACCTGAAAAACAATACCTTTACCCAAGACGTAAAGCTAGTAAAGCATTGTTTATTATTATTATTGTTATGATATGTATGGGTGTGCAAGAAATAAATGTGGGGGTGTCTGGATTGGTGGTATGACACATTTTTTCATTCTCAATTTGTGAGTTATGTTGTGATGTATTGAGTAAAAAAACAAAGAAAGAAAAAGAAAGTGATAAAGAAAATTGCTTTTAATGTTATAAACTGTCCATATTTATAATTTCTCTTAAAAGTCCAAGAAAAGGGTTTGTTCATATATGATCCGCACAAAGGTGAAAGGAAACAAAAAGTGTCATTTTTAACAATCTTTTTTCAATATAGGAGCTTTATATGGTTTAAATGCTTTAAAGTCAAATTGAAGAAGTTGTTAAATGAAGTGATTGGTTCTACATCTCTTATATATTCGAGCTTGAGCTGATTTATTATTGCTCCACTAGTTTAGACGGCTTTTGAGCTATATTCCCAAATGTTTACCGTCTTGATCCTAAGCCCCGATACAACCCTTAAAAAGTCTTTATGATTTATGTTATGCATATGATCCTAGTGGTGGATAACAAGAAGATATGCAAGCCTATGCTGGATCATTTCCATTGTAATGAATTTAAGTGAAATATATACTTTACAAACACATGAGAGTCGAGTGTTTATTTCTGTAAGGGTCTATGTATCTAGTTTATTCCGTCTTCAAGTAAAAATGCTTATTAATAATTGTAAGTTGTTTAAGAATGTTTATTCATGATATTTTATGATTTTTGAAGAGCTTAATTGCTCTTTATTGATGGCATTGCAACCATGGTGTTTTTATTTTTGAAAGTGAATTTGAATTTTGCCTGAAAATGAGCAAAAGTTAAGTGTGGGGGAATTTAATGAGAATACAAAATGTCATATTTTTATCCTATAATGTTTAGTTTTTTATACTTATTTGATGCCTAAATGATCTCATTATTTTTATATTTTGATTTAGGATGCAAATGGAGGTGTTAAGGGCAAAATAAAGTTAATTTGGTAATTTTGGAAAGTTTCGACATAGTTTTGTAATCTAGGCATAACTCTCTCATACAAGCTCTGATTGAGATTATTAAACATTCTATGAGACCCCAAGAAAAAGCTCTACAACTTTCATGTTTTTAGTTTTGAGAGATACTAACTGCATCGAATTTGAAATTAGGCATAAAGTCACTGTATTTGTACTACAAACGTGTTGGAACGTCTTTTGGCATGCAAATACGTTACGTTGTGATTTATTTTCAGAAGCTTTCATATTTGGTGTATGAATTCCAAGTGAAGAGATCACTTTCTTTGTTATATTAAGACTATTTTATCATTTAACAATTTCATTAAATATTCAGATTTAGTGCTTATTATTAGAGGATAATATTAAGAGTATTTTTAGGAAACTCTGTAGGCTTCTAAAAAGGAAAAAAATGTGTAAAAGAGAAAAAGAAGGAGATCATATCAGATTCTCTCTTCCCTCTTCTTTATTTTCCTTTTCATCTTCGAGTTTTCATGATGGTACTGTGTGACTAAATTTTTATTTGGTAAAAGAAAACGAAAGTCTCATAATCAATAAAACTGTGAGATCTAATTTGTCTTTATTATTCAATTTATGCTTTGATTATTGAATATTCTTTGGTGTCTATTTTTATGATTATCTCATATAATTACTAGGAGACCTATTAGTTTATTATTTGTTGCAATCTTATTAGGTTAGATATCAAATCCATAATTGTTTGATCACTCTAATATAGAAAGCAACTAAGATTAATGATTTGTTGCGTGAGAAATTAGTAAATCTTAGGAAGAATATTCAACTAAATTAAATACAACCGCTTGTGCTTGTGTTGTTTAGCTTCAACAATCTCTCTAATTCTTAAGGATACTACTGGATTAAATTTTTAGCGTTTGTCTTTAGTTGTTCAGTAGTTAGGGTTAATTAAATTACTTGTTTTCTAATTAACTGCAACTATGAAGAGATAGAAAAATAGTTCTAATGATGAATATTAAAAGTATGAATTGATATATATTTGCATCGATGACTAATTATAAAGGACCCAATGATGGATGTCGACTCAGGCCGAGGTTTGTTCTTTTTATTAATTGATATATTTGTGCTTATTATGCATATATGATCATTTAGATGCCTGTCCCAATGATAAAAATGTTGAAGTTGGGCATCTAGGTAAATAAGTTAAAGAGCAATCTTGTTAATCATGCTCAATAAAGTTTAGGTGATGTTGAATTACTTGAAGTGGGTGCTACTATTAATCATGGTTCTAGATTTGGCATGGTTTAAAGTGTAAGGCTACCAATATACAACCATTTTAAGGTTGGATTTTTTTTTAATTTATCATCTTTTCCTCTCGTTTACTGAAACTTTATACCTTTTCGGTTTTTTTCCCAACCAAATCATGGATTGCACAGGTTCAGGCCTCTTAAATCCATCACCTCATAACTCTTTATAAAAGGAAGTGACATGATTTTCTCTATTCTGAAGGTTAATTTAAGCCCTCGTGAAAAGGGATGAATTACGAGGTGCTTAGTGTTAGTTGCTTTTTATTCTACTGCTCTATTATAGCTTGTTCTTGGTTTTCTTCTGCTTTTCTTTTTAGTTTTCTTCTTCCCACGCTCTCTTTAACCTCAAACATTTCACACAGATGATCACTTCTCTTAGTTTTTGTGACCCTATGGGCTATGCTTCGTGCTTGCTGTTTCTGCTTTCCATTCATTTTGTGTTGTTTGTCAAGTTTTTTCTTCCTCGTTCCATCACCATTTGCTAACGGAGTTTCATTCTTTTCCTCTTGGTTCATGGTTATAGGATTTATGGCTTGTTAAATAGTTTTTTTACCCTCTTAATTGTCTTCCCTCCCCGTTTTTTATTACGCTTTGTGATTTTTCCTCGGCTTTCTCCCTCTCAGTCTCTGTTTCTGTGCGTGTATGATTTCTCCAAGCTGGTTTTGTTTGGAAGTCTATTGTGCAAAGCTTACAATCATTGCATTTGAGGACTGTGTTATCGACTTTAGCTTGTCTCTGTTTCTTTGTCTCCATGCTTGTTATTTCTTTTATTTTGGAAGTTTCCGCCACCTCGATTCGCTCAAGTTTGCTTTTATTTTGCAGCTTGAGCAGACTGGAATTGCACTCAACTGTCTCGTTTCAATTTTTTCTATCTTTATTTTTACTTTCCTTTAGTACATTCTGGCCTTTTCATCTCCTTCCACTGTGTAATTGTTCTCTTTCTATCCCTTTCTCCCATGATAACCTTCTACATGACTGCGCGTTTGACAACTTCTTTTACGTGAATGTTTTGTCAAAGAACCATCTCAACTCAATAGTTTAAGCTGTTAGGTGAGGTCCCAGGATATGATTTATATTATTCTCTAACACACCCCCTTAAGTGAAAGCCCTTTGGACTTAAAACTTGCACAGGCCCACATTACCTTGTGCTTAATTTTTATCAAATAAATGGGGATGGTGAGATTCGAACTCGTGACCGCTTGGTCATCAAGGCTCTGATACCATGTCAAAGAACCGTCTCAACTCAATAGCTTAAGCTGTTAGGTGAGGTCCCAGGATATGATTTATATTATTCTCTAACATGTTTCGCCTTTTATTGTGCTGTTCTTGTTTCTTGATTTTTCTTTTTAAAAATATTTCCCATGAATTCGTTGCGCTTGCTTTGATGTTGTTCTGAGCTGTTGCTAATGGTGTCATTGTTTATCAACCAGATTTTATAGGGATGAAGAGGTACTGTGTGGTTTACGAACATGCATCTTCTACTTTTATGCTAGAACACTGTGCCTCTTCGTATGCCTGTAAAAAAGAAAAAAAAAAACAATTGATTGATTAACTTTATGTCTAACCTATTTTTAAACAAAAGATTCTGTAGTTTCATGCTCTTTGAACGACCTATCTTTTAATTCTTTTAATTTAAACAAGCTGCTTCTTCTGATTGTCTTTCATCTCACTTGGTTTTTTTTTTTTTTTTTGCTTCTATACTCTTTAATTTGATTTTTGTTTTGTTTTTCCTATTGTTTATCCCTATCAAATGCCTTTCAAGAGTACCAATATTAAAAAATTGGTAAATACAAACGAAAACATTGATAGAACTTTTCCGTCAGTATATTGCGATGACCTTTACCGATAGAATTTTCTATCCCTGTATCCATCGGTAAACACCAACAAAAAAAATTCTCTCGGTATATACCGAGAGAATTGCAGGCAATAAGGAGTGAAAAAAAACCAAACAGTATGATGAAGTGTAGCTTTTACAAATGATATTACTGATGGAATTAACCCGACAATAAAGTACATCAGTAAATATGCCGACAAAAAACTTTTCTCAATATACCGAAGGAATTAAGGAGGGTATTATAGTGAGATACAAAAAGGCAAATTGTACGGTGAAGTGATATTTTTACCGACAGAGTTATTGATGGAATAATTTTTTGGTCATGCCATCAGTAAAATTTAATTTATGACCTGGCGATCAACCCTCCTCTCCCCCTCTCTCATTTCTCCTTCTTCATTATGTATTTTTTTCTGTAACAAACATCTACCCCCTCCCCTCCAATCTCAACACAATTCAATCTCCAACAACAAATTTGATCACCATAATACTCAGTTTGTTAACATACATGTTCTGATTCAGATTTTATTAAGGACTCTCAACTTTAAGTAAACAAATCTACCCTTTGTTTTATTTGAACTCAATTTTAAAATGTTAATTGTTTTGCATATTTTTGTAGTACATGTATTTTCTTTGGATGTTTACTTGTTTTATAGTTTTTTCTCATACAAATTTGATGTATGGATTTATTTTTTGTATATGTTAGGGTTTGTTTTAGATTTTGTAAAATTGTATTTATTTATAAATTGATAAAACTTATGTCAAAATTTTAACTTAGGTGTTTTGTGATGAAATAAATAATAACTTATTTAATGAGTCCGTTTTATATTTTGTCAATTTTATTGCCGAGTTGAATTTTTCAGTAAACGTGTGAAAATTTGAATTTATGTAGATAATGAATTAAGAGTATTATTAAAATAAATTAAATAAGTTTGAGCTAAATCAATATTTTATAAATTTATTTAGTTAATACATGTTGTCATCATTATTTTATATAGATTTGATATAAGTAATAGATGATCGTTTATGGATGTATAGAGATTCACCCCAAGGGTTGCGGATGATGAATTATTGTAATGGAGTTCAAAGTTTTATTAATTACGCACTATCTAATATGAAAAATATTAGTGGAGAGGGTATTAGATGTTCATGCAAAAGTTGTAAAAATAAAAAGTTTCTTGATCCAGATGTTATAACGATGCATCTTCTACAAAAAAAAGTTCATGAAGAAATACTTGTGTTAATATACACACGAAGAATCATATGATCCTCATGATAAGAGGTGGACTCATTTCGGCTAAGTCCCAATCGAACCCCAAACGAGGCCCAACCAAGGTTAAACACTTAGTTGGGCCGAAGCAAAATCAAGTCTCACACTTAGTTAGGCCACAACCCAACCAAATTCTTCTTCTTTTTTTCTTTTTTATTTTCTTTATCTCGTTTTAATCATAAGCCATGAGTCTATGAAAACTCTACTTGGAAATATAATGAAGGAATAGGGCTGCCACCTTATGGTGAAAGATTTTTTCTAGATTTTTTCATGTTTTTTCGGATATAAAATGTCTGGTTTTAACACAAAGAAGGAGATTATCTCTTCAAACAAGACATAGAAAAAAATATCATACTTTGTATTCACTTTCTTTTCATTATCTAAAAATTCTAAACTAATTTTGGTATCAGAAAGTTTTTTTGTTGATAACAAATATCATCCATATAACAATCACATTTAAAAAAGCATCCGATCGAATTATTATTTTCAGATTTTTTAAAATTAGCACTTAATATTTGTTTGTTATCCATTTTTTTTTATTGGAAAGAAACAATAATGAAACGACTTTTAGTGCCTGCTGGGAATTATGATAGCGGTGATAGTTTAAAGTGCTTTTTACTAAGAAATATATTAAAATAAAGTTTTTTTTAAAATTATTTTTGATATCAGCACATCAAGACAATTTAAAAATATAATTTTTTTATTTTAAATAAAAAAATAATTTTTAAATTTTTTAAAAACTCAGTTTGCACACCACGTTCTAATCACTCCCTTAACTAGGGGTGATTATTTTCGGTTCGGTTCGGTTTTTATCCAAAAAAAGTAACCAAATCGAATTTGTTTTTTAAAAAAACCGAAACCGGTTCAAACCGACCAGTTTGGCTCGGTTTTGGCTGAGTTTTTTTCTGGTTTGGCTCGGTTTTTTTCCTGTTTTTTTTCGGTTTGGGTTCTGTTCGATTCGGTTTATTCGGTTTTAGGCTTATAAAACCGAAACCGAACCGAACCGAACCAAACCAGTCGATTTTTTTAAATTTTAATCAATTTAATCATTTTTTTCACGATTCGGTTTTTTCAGTTATTTTTTTTCCGGTTTTCTTTTTTTTTTTTTAATTTTTTTATCACCCAGCCCTTAATAAACAATGGACACTAACGGAGGAGGAGGTGGCGCGAAAAGCACTATCAGATCTCAAATCCTCAATCTGAAAGAGAGAGATTCAGATCTCCTATCAAAACCCCCGTCTTCTTTTCCAGTAAGGAAAAAGAGAAAATGCAGAAAACGGCACAATCGTGGTTCACGGGAGGCCCAACCTTCAACGACCAAAAATCCTCCTCCTCCTCTTCCCCGTCTTTGCTATCAGATTGGAACGCTTACGCCGCTTCTCAGGAATCCGATTCCTCCGCTCCAGTTTTCGATCTCGAAGCCGCAGTCCGTACCACCAGCGACAAAGTATCCGGCACCTTCAACGTGTAATTTCTACTACCCTACTACGTCATAATTATCCTTTCATTTCATATCCTCTCTTCAAGATTGGATTAAATTATGCTTCATTCTGGTGCTAGTGTTAGTCAATCGTGAACAATTAGGTTTCTTACCAACAAAAATGTTATTAGAAAATTGATTTAATAAATGGCGTTGTTTTGCTAGTGAATTTTCAATTATTTTGACATTTTTTTGCTATTTAATTCCATTATGCTGTGCATTTAATTGCGGGGCAATCCATCTCTGCGGTCACTGTAATCACTGGTATAATTGACTGGCAAACAGCAAGCATATCATTTTTCTCAATTGTTATGTGCTGAGAGTGAAATGGTGTTGGTGAAATGAGTTTAAGTTCTAATAAAAGGTAATCAGGAAGAGGGAAAAAAAAACGAAAACTATTTTCGTGCTTGATGAAACTATTTTCGTCGGATTATTATTTTCCTGCAAGCATGAATTGGAAACTGATTTTTGAGTTGGTCTATGGCTTTATTGGTATTTATTTCCTCATGATTGATTACTATCATAAATACAAGAATGTTTACGTCTATGTATTTTTTGTTCAATTTCAGAGTTTCGAAAGGAGTCAGGGATTTACCCGGGAGTTTTCAGTCTTCCACTATCAATGTTCCTTCTGGACAATCTTTCGTGTACTTTGGTATACTACTTGCTGCTGGAGTGTTCTTTGTCTTTATTGCATTCACCATGTTCCTTCCTGTCATGGTGTTGGTGCCTCAGAAATTCGCAATCTGCTTTACTATTGGTTGTGCCTTAATCGTTGCTTCATTCTTTGCACTCAAAGGCCCTAAGAATCAGCTTGCCCACATGATTTCTAAAGAGGTATTTTATTTTATTTCCCTGACCAATGCTCGTACTAGTTAATGAATCACTTACAGAAACATTTGAGTTATGTTTGATTGCATGGCTTAAAGTTGTTGAATGTTTCTTGTCAATGAGATATTTAGGCTCCTTGCTTTTCCTTCTTATTTACAGAGGCTCCCTTTCACTTTGGGATTTATCAGTACCATGGTAGGAACTGTATATGTTTCTATGGTGCTTCACAGTTACATCCTTTCTGTGCTCTTCTCCGTGTTACAGGTACCAACTTCAAATTCCTGTGTGGTACTTTGAATTTCTTTATAGTCTACTCATGTGCTTGGCAAATAGCTCACCTAGGTATCCGAGTAATATCTGGTGTAAAACTTGAAGTGTGTGGTTTAGTTCATACTAGATAGGTTACCCGCGCTACCTTTTAATGCGCAAGAGAAGTTTCATCGAAGTAATCGCTGAACAAGGATAAAAAAAAATGTGCAGGTGTTGTTAATGTGTTTTTTAACATAATAAAATTAAAAAAAATTTCAAATGCACTTGCTTTTGTTTTTTGAATATTAAGACAATGACATATTGGATCAACGTAGGTTAACTTGTGTTCACCTTTATTTGCAATTATTTTTTATGTTATTATATGATAATAAAGATAGATGCTCGCATAAAAGATATCAAATATTTTTATTTTTTAAAAAATAATACAAATATGATGGATTGGACAAAAAGAATGTTTGCTATAATTAAAAAAAAGACAACTATAATCTTTTTTGAAAACAAACAAAGTTTTAATGGTATTTTAAAAAATAATAACTCAAATGTATTCTTAATTAATTCCCAAACTCGATAAAGTAATAATGTAATATATATTTAGTTATTTAATTTCAAATTAAAATAATCTTAAAGTGAAAAAATAAAATAAAAATAAAGGCATAGGACCAAGAGTGCGGGCCTAGGAGGCCTAACATGCCCGACCCACTAAAATTCAAACCTAGCATGTGGGCCTGGCAGAACAGGCCTGCGTGCATGAACCTGATACTATTTGTTATTTAAATAGGCCAATGAAATGTCTAATTATTGAAAAAAAAAACAAACCACACTTTTTCTGCAAACCTAGTTTCTAGCCATCATAGTGGTGATAAACAAATTAGGATGGATATTGTTTTTACTCAAAAACCTAATTTTGATTTATTTTATGAAAAAAATATAAAAATAAATGCAAAAAACAGCCAAGAGTGTGAGCCTAGAAGGCCCATCATGCCCAACCCACTAAAATTCAAGCCTAGCGTGTGGGCCTAGCAGAACAGGCCAACGTGCATGAGTTTGATATTTTTTTATTATTTAAATAGGTGGATGACACGTTGTTTGTCAATTTTATTTTATTTTTTAAAAGAAATAGACGACATGTCCTCTACAAACTCAGTTTCTAGTCATCATAGAGGTGACCAAAAAATCTTGATAGGTATTGTTTTACTCAAAAACCCGATTTTAACCGATTTTCACATAAAAACACTTATAACCTTAAAAAATTAATTCCTCAATTCAAAAAACTCAAAATTGGTGAAAAACAAATCAAATAGTGAAAAAATCTCACAACACCAATTTACTTTTTTTGGCAATTTGAAAGTCCAAAACCATCTCAATGACTCCTCTCGTACACTCTGATATCAAATTTGATCTTTTTGTCATCAAATTCCAACCAATCAATTTTTTTCTTGATCATCCACTATTTTCTCATGATTTTCTCTTTCCTTTCTCAAACAACTTATCCTTTCTCAAACAACTTAGGGATTGAACTAAATTGTTTAATTGCAAAAATAAAAGGATTAAAAAGGAAATTTGAAAATATACTAAGGCAAAATTAAGCAAAAGGTGTTGACACCATTTTCTTTCTTTATTTTTTTTTAAAAGGACTCCTATTTTTTCTTTGTTTCAGTTTTGGATGCCGTTTGGTAACGTGGTTGCGGGTGAGGTTCACCCGCAACCACGTTAATAAGCGTTTGGTAATCAAAATGAAAGCACTTTCAGTGGGTAGGACCCACATGGCACCGCTGGTTTAGGAGAAGCAGCATTTTGCTGCTTCTCGTCTGGGAAATACAGCTACAGTGGAGC